>Ga0268299_1000144_pt1 | contig 283383 bp, 278 predicted proteins | sample NOBtaG_FD_193484 | JGI IMG/M metagenome (GOLD analysis project Ga0268299, IMG submission 193484) | Activated sludge microbial communities from bioreactor in Nijmegen, Gelderland, Netherland - NOB reactor | ecosystem: Engineered > Bioreactor > Aerobic > Activated sludge | place: Netherlands... | reverse complement strand
TTTACGATAGGTGGTATCACCCAACAAATACTCGGCTATGATAGCCTCTTGTTCCTGAACTGTTTTTTCTGTTTTTCTCATCTTGTTTACACGTTAATGCGTGTAAACCTATTTCAGGACGAGACATAGGAAGATTTGACTATAGTGTCCGCGTTTACATCCCAAGGAAGAGCCGTTGCCGCTACGGCACCGAGTGTGCCCATACCTACTTGCTTAATAAATTTTCTACGATTGGATTTCATGTTGTTTGTATTTAAGGTGTAAATCTAAAGTGAATCACGTAATGTAAGATGAAAGGGTACTTCTACGTGTGTTCTGGAATTCGTTAAAATCAGCTGCGCGGCTTGTTGGCCCATCCACTGGAAATCGGTGGACACTGTAGTAATGCCGTTTAGAATAATTTTCTTCAACGGAATTTCATTGTAAGAGATCACCCCCACATCTTTGCCAACGTGTAGTTTTTGTTCAAGGATTTTCTCAATCAAAACAACCAGATCGCGTTCCATTACACTAATATAGACTGATCCCTTTTCTATTTCACTATCGCCCAGTTCATGGATTACTGTAAAATTAAAGGCATACTGCTGGCAAAATCGCTTAAGTCCCTGAATTATTTCTTCCGGATAGTATGTGTGTTGCGGGAATATCAATTTGATGGAATGATACTTCGACAGTTGAGGTAGCGCCTGTTCCATAGCATCATATATATTCTTTTCAAAGTTTTCATATACAGCTGCATACTCTCCCGTTACCTCGGGAGGTAATTTATCGAGTAATAATAGTTTTTCCTTGGGTAGCGAATCTATCAACTGATAAGCATGTTCATGCCCTTCAATAAAGTGAGGAATAATCACATAGTGAGAATATGCTCCCACATGTCGGGCTAGTAATTTTTTAAAGATCGAAAAGTCATTGTTATAGATATAAAAATCGATGGAAGCCTTATCGCCTAATATACCAGCAAATGCATCATAAATAATTTTCTTGTGCTCGCTCAGTTTGTTAAACAACAAAAATATCTTCAATTGCTTTTCGATATCGATGCTCTTGATAAAAAAGCCTTTGCCCGGCACAGAGCCTAATATTCCATCATTCTTTAATTTGCGATAAGACTTTTCAATCGTGTCGCGCGAGACCGCCAGTTCAAAACTCAATTCATTGATAGAAGGTATGGTATCATTTATTTTCAGATGTCCATCCAGCACAGCCTGCTTAATAGAGTCCGCCACCTGCAAATATTTTGGGTTGGCAGAATAATCATCCATGTGAATGCACTGAAGAATTGAATTTCCTGAATCCTGCATTTAATAAAAGTAGGTAGAACCATTTAAACTCAAAAACCGCCAGTCACATTGAGAGAGGATAAATCATGATGGTTCTCTTGAATGGAGAATTCTGCTTTGAATAAAAGGCAGCCCCCGTTAAAATGAATATATTCACCGGGATCAAAATAAAAAGTTATCTTCGGTATCCTAAATCCAAAAGCTATGAATCGTTATTCCTTCATTCTCTTTATACTGGCAATTATTTCGTGCACGCCTGCAACAGAAAAAAAATTAAAAACCATTGCTAATGGCACGCCTGAATCTGCCGGCTATTCGTCTCAGCGCCTGGCCCGGCTCGATAGCACCATGAACAATTGGGTAGATAAAGGTTGGATGAATGGAGCTGTAAGTTTAATTATCAGGAATGGAAAAATCGCCCACTACAAATCGTTTGGTTATAATGACCTCGAAACAAAAGCACCGCTGGATAAAGATGGGATTTTCCGGATTGCTTCGCAAACCAAAGCGATAACAAGTGTAGCGGCAATGATCCTCTATGAAGAGGGGAAATTTTTGTTGGAAGATCCCGTTTCAAAATATATACCTTCCTTCGCAAACATTCAGGTTCTCGACAAATTCAATGACAAAGACACTACCTATACAACCATTCCGGCCAAACGACAAATAACTATTCGCGATTTGCTGACGCACACATCTGGAATTGGCTATGCACAAATCGGAAGCAAAGAAGCAAACTCGATCTACGCTAAAAATAATATAACAGGCGGGCTTGATGTATACGAAGGCACACTTGCCGATGCGATGACGCGCTTAGGTACATTACCATTGATGCATCAACCCGGTGAGCGGTGGACCTATGGGTTAAATACAGATTTATTAGGTCGGCTTGTTGAGATATGGTCGGGTAAGACATTGGAAGAATTTTTTAACGAGCGCATCTTTAAACCGCTGGATATGAAGGATACATACTTCAATGTCCCTGAAGAAAAAGCAAACCGGTTGGTGAATTTTTTTATGGCTGATTCAACGGGATTGAAAAAGTTTGAAAAGGCCCTTGGTGGGGATCTGAACTTCCCACTTCGTAAAAAGTCTTATTTCTCGGGCGGTGGTGGTTTATCTTCCACCATTTATGACTATGCTGTTTTCCTTCAGATGTTGTTGAATGAAGGTGAGTATAATGGGGTGCGCCTATTATCAAGAAATACTGTGCGCATGATGACCATGAATCAGATCGGTGATTTGAATCTTGGAGATAATAAATTTGGATTAGGCTTTGCCATAGTTTCCGAAAAAGGAAGTAGCATGATGCCGCATCAGATAGGCACCTATTCCTGGGGCGGAGCATTTTCAACCGGCTACTGGGTCGATCCTAAAGAAAAAATGGTTGTGTTGATTTACCGACAAATGTGGGGTGCACACGATGCAGAGATAGACGCAAAGTTTAAAGTACTGGTTTATCAGGCCATCCATGATTAAAATAAGAAGGTGTATATACCACCCTGTTTTTGTTCTATTACTTCTGGGCGCTTGCTCTGAAAAACAACATGATGAGCCCCTCACTATGTCAAAGCCGGAAGAGAACCGGTTTACAGCAGTTGTAGTTACGCCACCAGGTTCTTTAAATGAGCCCATGGTATTTGAAGTACTGGAGGACGAGTCTGTTCTGATTATTGAACGAGGTGGCGCACTTAAGAAATGGGAGGCTGCTACTTCTACCATGAAAACCATTACACAAATTCCTGTCTTTACACATAGCGAACAAGGTTTGATAGGCATGACCATCGATCCAAAGTTTTCTACCAATCATTGGATCTACCTCTATTATGCCGATGCTTCAATCAGCAAATTTTTTCTCACCCGTTGGGAATTAATAAATGATTCCCTGATCGCATCCAGCAGGAAAGTTCTTCTGGAAGTTCCCAGCGATCGTGAAAACACCAGTCATACAGGAGGCGGCATGACGTGGGATGCCGAGGGGAATTTATATCTCACCATAGGCAACAACACGGGCAACTCATTATTCTCACAAACCGATGAACGCCCCGACCGGATTCAGTTTGATGACCAGCGGGGTGCTGCCAATACCAACGACTTGCGTGGAAAGATTTTGAGAATCCATCCGGAACCGGATGGCACTTACACCATCCCTGATGGAAACTTATTCCCGAAAGGAAAAGAAAGAACTCGACCGGAGATTTACATCATGGGCAATCGAAATCCCTGGCGCGTATCAGTCGATTCTAAAACCGGATTTTTATACTGGGGTGAAGTGGGTCCTGATGCAGACAGCGATTCTGAAAAAGGTCCGATGGGTTATGATGAATTGAATCAGGCCAGGCTACCAGGCTTTTACGGCTGGCCTTATTTCATTGGTGAGAATCGTGTATATCCGATGTACGACTTTATCACGAATACCCTAGGCCCGGTACAAGACGTAGCAAACCCGGTTAACAAGTCGAGAAACAACACAGGTCTTACTGAATTACCTCCGGCTCAACCGGCATTCATTTCCTATCCCTACAGGCCATCGGAAAAATTTCCACTGGTTGGATCCAGCTCTCGGTGTGCGATTGGTGGCCCCATCTTTCATCGAGCTGATTTTAAGAATCCTGTTCGGCCTTTCCCTTCTTACTATGAAGGTAAATGGCTAGCTGCAGATTTGTCGCGATTCTGGATTATGGCCATTACCATAGATGAAGAAGGAAATTATGTTGGCATGGAAAAGTTTTCTCCCAATTACCATCCGCGACAGCCTATTGATATTAAGTTTGGACCTACAGGCGATTTGTATGTTTTGGAATACGGAGGCAACACCGCCAACTCACCTGTTGAATCGCAGTTAGTGCGCGTTGAATACAATGCGGGCAATCGCAAGCCCATGGTCCAACTAAAATCTGACAAGCGAGGTGGCAGCATTCCCCTCAATGTACAGTTGTCTTCTGAAGGAACAATAGATTATGATGGTGATGACCTCAGCTATCAATGGAAAATTTCATCTGGAGAAACCTCTTTTGAATCGAAAGAAAAGAGTCCTCAGTTTACGTTGGATCAGGAAGGCATTTATACGGCCACGCTTACGGTTACAGATTCAAAGAATTTGTCCAATGCAGCATCGGTTCAGATAGTGGCAGGTAACGATCCTCCTCATGTCGAATTGGTAATAAGTGGAAATCAAAGTTTCTTTTTTGCCGAAGAAAGTAAAACGTATAAAACCACGGTCACCGACACTGAAGATGGTAGCCTGGAGGATAAAAAAATAAGACCCGAAGAAGTTGCCATTAGCATGGATTACTTGTCGGAAGGATTTGATTATCCGGCCATCGCAGTTTCACAATCCGAGATTTCCAGATTTGCTGTCGCCCAGTCGTTGATGGCACAAAGTGATTGCCGCACATGTCATAACGAAAAGCAAAAAGGGGTTGGTCCATCCTTCTCACAAATTGCTGATCGGTATCGGAAAAATTCAAAGTCAACTGAAATACTGATTGATAGAATTATTAATGGAAGTGCAGGTACCTGGAACATGGAAACAGCCATGCCCGCACATCCTACTATTACACATGCCAATGCACGGGTAATTGTTAATTATATTTTGAATCATGAAATAAAAAGCGGATTACCCATAGCAGGTGAATTTAAATTCCTGGCTCCCCTTCAAGACAAAGGAACTGGTTCGTATGTAATTAGGGCAGCCTATGCAGATAAAGGGAACAAGGGGTTGCCATCACTGGCCAACGAAACTGTTTTAATTTTTAAAAGTCCAAAACTGATTCCTGTTAATGCAGAAATTCAGCAAGGCACTATTCGCGATCAGCTGGACGAATACACCTTCCTTACGGCAAGACCAAATTCATTTATTGCATATAAGAACCTTGATCTTACCGGAATCAAACAAATCTCCTTTCAGCCCAACTGGCATCTCTACGATATTTATAAAGGCGGAAAAATTGAAGTTAGGTTAGATGAGGAGAACGGAGAACTTGTTGGCGAAACGGAACTGAAGCCAAAACAATTTAATGTACGCTATCGCGGAGCGTTTGCACCACCGCCCGGTAGCGCGGAAAAGGCTGTGCTTATTGATAAAACACTGCCCCCCTTGGATATGTCAAAATTCTTTGGGCCAGGATCGGACAAAAGTTCCTTTACTATTCCATCGGTCATCAACCTAAGCGAGATCCAAGGATTTCATACTATTTACTTCGTATTTAAAAACGATGCAGCAAAGCCTGAAGAATCACTATTTCCTTTATCATCCATTGAAATGAAAAAATAGCATGTCATATAATAAAATCACTGGACTCATTTTGCTGATTACTCTGATTGGAAATAAACTCATCGCACAAGAGAGAAAGAGTTATGTTAATATTATTGGAATCGAATTTGTAGAAATACAACCTGGCACAATGATCGTGGGAAAATTTCAGCCTACTACCACAAAATATGGCTTCATTGAACAATACATGACCAAAGAATCGGGCGATATGGGTATTCCAGTTCTTCCCGATAAAGATTACAAGCTATCAGAAGCACTTTCAAAAAAAGATGCTTTGGCAGGATTTCAAGTTACTATTAATAATTCCTATTACATCGGAAAGTTTGAAGTAACCCAGGCACAATGGAAAAAAGTGATGGGCAATAATCCTTCCTACTTTCAGGGAGACAAAGTAACCGGAGACTCAGATCAATACCCGGTAGAAAGTGTAAGCTGGAAAGAGGCGAAGGCTTTCATCAAAAAACTTAATCAACTTGAAAAAGGAAAAGCCATTTATCGTTTACCAACCGAGTTTGAATGGGAATATGCGGCAAGAGCCGGAGCTACGGATGATATTGCATGGAATGAAATAAATGCAACTGCGCAAATTGCAAAGCTGACTACACAACCAGTAGGTGGAAAAAATCCAAATGCATGGGGATTATATGATATGTTGGGTAATGTGTGGGAGTGGGTAGATGATTTTTATAATGAAAAAATGTTTGCCGATCCGGTTCCTATTAAAAGAGGGAAAGAACATGTATTGAAAGGAGCTCCCTTTTATGGAGATGTAAAGAATGCAACGTATATGACGCATGCCGGTGGTCCGGGAAGTAAATACGATGTGGGGTTTAGATTAGTGATGGAATTAGTTGAAAGTGGAAAGCCTAAAGCAGAAAGCAGATGAGGTATGTCTTGATTTTACTTTTATCAATTGGCAATCTATGTCATGCACAGATTCCCGATGGCTTCACTCCTCTCTTCAATGGAAAAAATTTAAAGGGCTGGCATGTAAGTCGAAGTACACATCAGGGCACGACTCCAAACTTTTATGTGGAAGATGGAGCCATTGTAGCCAGTCAGCAGCCGTATGGGCAGGGTGGCTTGCTGATGACCAATCAACTCTTCAAGGACTTTGAATTATACCTGGAAATAAAAATTGACTCCTTTGCCAATGGAGGAATTTTTCTACGTTCCAATGAAGGTGGTTCGGCCTATCAAGTGGAGCTGGTACTTCCCGGTGGCACGGGTGATCTTGTGGGCGAACGAATCCCTGTGAGCGTGCCTGCTATAGCAAAAGATCGCGCTAACGTGTGGAAGGCAGGCGACTGGAATTCCTTTCGCATCAGGATGACTGGTGAAATACCACGCATTACCCTTTGGATCAACGGAGTGGAAATGTGGGATGTAACACAAACAAAAAATGATTTCATTGGCGAAGCGATAGAAGGTATGATTGCCTTGCAATGCCACTGGACAGCGGTGTACTCTCAGACAGCAAGCAAAGGTATGCCACTGAGTTCGTGGCGACCAGGAGCGACCCATCGCTATAGAAACATCGCAATCAAAAGATTATAAGTAACCATTCAAAATTCTACCTATGAAAAATCTTATCAGTTTACTTGCCTTTTTCTTGACGGTGATTGGAGGTTTTGGTCAGACTACGCTGAAAAATCCACTTACAGAAAATCAGAAAAATCCATTGGGTGTAGATGTCTCCCCACGCTTTAGCTGGCAATTGGTTTCGGAAAAACGAAATGTCATGCAAACGGCTTATGAAATCCGCGTGAGTGATGCACTGCCTTCACTCTCCAAAGCTAATGTATGGAGCAGCGGAAAAGTGAATTCAGATCAATCACTTTTTGTTCCTTACAGTGGCCAACCACTTCAATCCGGTAAAAAATATTTCTGGCAAGTGCGCGTATGGGACAATGCCGGAAAAGCCTCACCCTGGACCGAAGCAAATTTCTGGCAAATGGGATTGTTAAATCCTTCCGACTGGAAAGCCAAATGGATACAACCCGGTTATAAAGAAGACACAATCTATCAGGCAAGTCCTTACTTCAGAAAAACATTTAATAGCACAAAGAAAGTTGCATCCGCTACTGCTTTTATTACTTCCTTAGGTGTATATGAAGCGTTCATTAATGGAAAGCGAGTTGGCGATGCTTACCTAACTCCTGGCTGGACAAGCTACAATAAGCGTTTACAATATCAACTGTATGATGTTACTTCTTTACTAACATCAGGAAACAATGTGTTTGGCGTTGCTTTAGGCAGTGGTTGGTATCGGGGCTTTATCGGATTTTCAGGCCAGAAGAATTTTTATGGAAAAGATCTTGCTTTACTCGCTCAGATTGAAATAGCATATACAGACGGAACGAAGGAAATAATTACAACTGATGAGAGCTGGAAATCATCTACCGGATCTATTCTTACCTCAGAAATTTATCATGGAGAAACCATTGATGCCCGCAAAGAAAAAACCGGGTGGAATACCCCAACCTTTACTGACACCGACTGGCACGGAGTGAAAATAAAAACAAGCGATACCCCACCTCTCATCGCCACTTACAATGAACCGATTCGCAAAAAGGAAATATTTAAATCCATAAAAACAATCACAACACCTAAAGGTGAAAAGGTTTTGGACTTTGGTCAGAATTTAGTAGGCTGGGTGCAGGTGAAGTTAAAAGGAAATGCTGGTGATAAGATTACCCTCTACCATGCTGAAGTATTAGACAAGGAGGGAAATTTCTATACGGAAAATCTTCGTCCTGCCAAACAGAAAAACGAATACATCCTGAAAGGCAGTGGCGAGGAATTTTTTGAACCTCATTTTACTTTTCAGGGATTTCGTTACATCAAGATTGAAGATTACAAAGGTGAAATCAATCCTGAGAATTTCACCGCAGTTGCTTTGTATTCGGATATGCAACCGACCGGAACCTTTACCAGTTCCAATTCTTTGATCAACCAACTGCAACACAACATCCAATGGGGCCAGCGTGGCAATTTTCTGGATGTACCCACCGATTGCCCGCAACGAGATGAGCGATTGGGCTGGACGGGAGACGCCCAGGCATTCGCTAGGACCGCTACCTTTAATTTTGATGCACATAATTTCTTTACAAAATGGCTGAAAGACGTTGAAGCTGATCAGATTGATGGCAGCGTACCGTTTGTCGTACCCAATGTTTTGGGAAAAGGGGCCGCAGGTTCGGCTGGCTGGGCCGATGCTGCAACGATCATCCCATGGAACATGTATCTCGCCTAAGGAGACAAGCGGATCCTCGAAGACCAATACAACAGTATGAAAGCCTGGGTCGGTTTTATGGAACGCAACAGCACCAACTATTTATGGAATAAAGGATTCCACTTTGGTGATTGGTTGTTCTATCGTCCGTTTGATGATAACGATGGTCGTTCTGCGGTGACTGACAAATACCTTATCGCTCAATGCTTCTTTGCGCACTCCACCGAATTGGTTATCAAGACCGCAAACGTATTGGGTAAACAAGATGATGTGGCAAAGTACTCTGCGCTCCTGAAAAATGTGAAAGATGCCTTTATGAAAGAATACATGACTGCTAATGGAAGACTGGTAAGCAGCACACAAACCGCCTATGTGCTTGCATTGAACTTTGATATGCTTCCGGAGAATCTTCGGGCTTATGCGGCTGAGAAGTTGGTTGAAAACATAAAAAGCTACGGCAATCATCTTACTACAGGTTTCCTGGGTACGCCTTACTTGTGCCATGTTCTGACTCGATTTGGCTATGATGATGTAGCCTATACATTATTATTGCAGGAGACTTATCCTTCCTGGTTATATCCGGTGAAGATGGGTGCGACCACGATCTGGGAACGTTGGGATGGCATCAAACCGGATGGCACATTTCAAACTCCGGGCATGAATTCATTCAACCACTATGCTTATGGCGCCATTGGCGATTGGATGTATCGGGTGGTTACCGGCATTGATACGGAAGAATCTTCACCTGGATATAAGTCCATTGTCATTAAACCTCATCTTGATGCTCGAATAACTCAAGCTTCTTCAGAATATAAAACTGGTTATGGCTTGGTGAAATCCAGTTGGAGGACAACCGAACAAACAATTAATTTTGACATTGAAGTGCCTGCCAATACTAAAGCAACGATTTATGTTCCTGCAACGGCTGCTGAAAATATCTCTGAATCCGGCAGAGTATTGTCTATTGTAAAAGAAATTTCTGTGAAAGGAAAAGAGGGAAACTATATCAAAGTGGAAGTGGGTTCGGGGAAGTTTAGTTTTGTGGTGAAGAAGTGATTTACGAGTAGGCAATCGCAGTCAACAATATGTAAAACTAATATTATTGCCTGCTGCTTATTTTTATAGACAGGTTGCGTCCATGCTTTTTCAAAATCCCCATCCTGAAAAGGATTTTCCAAACAATTAAAAATAGTAATAACTAGTCATACCTTTATTACTCCGGAGACATAACCTGCTTGAGTTTGCGCCCCTGTTGTTTAAGTATACTCGTTCGTAAAAGAATCATTGGGCAGATAAAAGGAACATCTTATATTTAACGAAATCATTGCCATGAAAAATCTATTTATTCTGCTCCTGTTTATCTCACAAATCGCATTCGCACAGAAAGAAATTCCACTGTATAAAGGAGAAATACCAAATTCCATCACACCAACAATAACGATTGATACGTCTGTTATTCATGGCGTGGGACCCAACAAAATTGACATTCTTCGTGGAGTGGTTAAACCAACTCTATTTGTGTATTTACCAGACAAAGCCAAGGCTACCGGTTCTGCCGTGATTATTTGTCCCGGTGGTGGCTACCAGATTCTCGCTATGAGCCATGAAGGCTATGACATCGCTAAGCGATTGAACGAGGAAGGTATCGCTGCTTTTGTTCTAAAGTATCGCCTTCCCCGTAAGGAAACCATGAAAGATAAAAGTATCGGCCCTCTACAAGACGCTCAACGTGCCATTCAGTTGGTTAGAGAAAATGCAAAGCAGTGGAATATCAATCCAAATAAAATCGGCATCATGGGTTCATCTGCAGGCGGTCATCTTGCATCAACGGCAGGAACTCATTTTCAAACGGCTCACATTGACAATCCAAACAACACGAGTTTACGCCCCAACTTTATGATTTTGAATTATCCGGTGATCAGTTTTTCTGATAGCTTAACGCACAACGGTTCACGCATCAACCTGATTGGTGGCAATACATCTTCCCCCGTGATTAAGGGCTCAACGAAATACAAAGAACTTGGTATGAGCCAGGAAGACGTTATCAACTATTCCAACGAGTTGCAGGTAAACTCAAAAACTCCACCCACTTTTATTACTGCACCTCTCACTGATAAAGCAGTTCCTGTGGGAAACACCTTCGCCTTCATTGCCGCTTTGCAACAAAACAAGGTTCCGGTAGAAACTTTTATATATTCATCCGGAGAGCATGGATATGGTATGATTAATCCAACCAAAAAAGAACAATGGATAGATGCTTGCCTGCGTTGGATAAAGAAAAATTTTGATCAACCTCTTATGGACTGGGCAAATATGAAAAGATTTCAGGAAGACAATAGAAAGGTTGGCTTACCCAAAACCAATGAAAACCGTGTGGTGTTTATAGGTAATTCCATCACCGAAGGCTGGAGTAAATCTGATCCTTCCTTCTTTGAAGGCAAACCATACATCAATCGTGGCATCAGTGGACAAACGACACCCCAGATGGTGTTACGTTTCAAACAAGATGTGGTGGATTTAAAACCAAAAGTGGTGGTCATCCTCGCTGGCATTAACGACATCGCAGGTAATACCGGGCCTATGACCCTTGAGCAAACCCGTGATAATATTGTCGCCATGGCTCAACTTGCCAAAGCGAATAGCATCAAAGTCGTGCTATCGTCAGTAATTCCTGCTTATGATTTTCCATGGCGACCTGGCATGGAACCTGCCGCAAAAGTAGTTGCCTTAAATAAAATGATAAAAGAGTATGCCGATAATAACAAAATCGTATACCTCGATTATTTTTCATCCATGGCCGATGAACGAAATGGATTGAAAAAAGAATTGGGTGATGATGGTGTACATCCGAATCTTGAAGGATATAAAGTGATGGAACCCCTGGCGGAAAAAGCAATCGCGGAAGCCTTGAAACGAAAGTAAGGTTACCAGCCTAACTTCAACCCTTGCTTAAGCGCCCTGGCATATTTCTTCTTATCAAAACGATACAAGAAAGGTGCCTTATGAGCACCACCTGTTTTGCGTTCCTTTAACCGTTCTAAAATCCCAATCGCAAGCATTCGCTTTTGAAAATTCCTGCGATCCAGTTCATCATCCAGTATGGTTTCATACAATCGTTGCAACTCGGGCATCGTAAATTTCTCTGGTAAGAGATTATATCCAACAGGATGATCATTCAAATCCAGGCGTAGGGATTCAAGTGCTTTATCCATAATCAGTTTATGATCGTAAATCAGGGCTGGAACTTTATCTACATCCCACCACCGGCATTCATTACTCAGGATATCCGGCTGCGGATTTACTTTCGAAAATTCTACGAGGGCATAATAGCCAATAGAAATAAATCGCTTGTTTATCCAGCTTTTAGTGTCAGGAAGTTTCTTTCCCTTTTCTCGTTTAGGATCTCCAAACGTGTGGAATTGTTGAAGATAAATATTATCGAGTCCGGTGCGTTCTTGCAAAATCCGTATGGCCGAATCATCCACCGATTCATCATGCTTCACAAAGCCGCCCGGCAAGCACCAGGGGCCATCCCGCCATTTAAGCAAGAGTACCTTGAGTTGGTCTTCGTGAAAGCCGAATATCACACAATCCACTGAAATGTGGGGTAGAAATACCTGATCGCCCCGATTATAAAAGTCCTTTAACAGCTTAGAATCCATAGTATGTATTCAACCTGCCACTATCCCCTAAGGAATCGGTCGAATTCTTTTGGCAATCTATAGAGTCTTCTTGAAAAGTCAATGCAAAATCAATACTATTGTGTGTTTTTTACACATTGAAAAATCATCTCTTTTGGGTATGAAAAAAGTATTCAAAGCACTCCTCTACTTTGTATTGACATTGTTAGTCTTAATTATTGGTGGGTTTCTTTACTTGTATATTTCTTCCAGTAGTACATCGAAAAATAATATGAATGAACTGGGTGCGGAAGCACCTACCCTGTTGATTGACAGCCAACCGTATCGTGATCTCAATAAAAACGGAAAACTCGATGTCTACGAAGACTATCGTCAACCCGTAGAAGCGAGAGTAAATGACCTGCTTAGTCAAATGAACATCGAAGAAAAAGCCGGCCTTATGTTTATCACCATGACCGCCATTGGGATTGATGGAGAACTCAGCGAAACGAAAACCATCACGAATCCATACGGGCTTCCCTTCGAATCCAATTCTACCCTGGTCGTAAAAAAGAAAATGAATCATGTTAATACGCTTCAGTCGCCCGAACCAAAGGCATTAATAAAATGGAATAACAACATCCAGAAATTAGCAGAGCGTACGCGGCTGGGTATTCCGGTTACACATGCTACTGACCCAAGACATGGTGTGCCTAACGCACCCGGAGCAAGTATCTACACTCCTTACTTTTCGAAGTGGTGCTCGTATCCGGGCTTTGCTGCCATCGGTGATACGGTGCTGATGCGTGAGTTTGGTGATATCGCGCGACAAGAATATTTAGCCGTGGGGTATCGCCTCACATTATCACCCATGGCCGATCTGGCCACCGAACCAAGGTGGTGGCGAACTAATGGAACCTTTGGTGAAGACGCAGAAATGTCAGCAAAACTTACCAAGGCCTATATCTTAGGTTTTCAGGGCGATAGCATCACTAAACAAAGTGTTGAGTGTATGGTAAAACATTTTAGTGGCGGTGGCCCGCAAGAAGATGGAATAGATTCTCACTTCCCTCCTGGCAGACAATCTTATCCGGGAAATAACTTCGATTATCATTTGATTCCCTTTGAGAAGGGAGCATTTCCGGCCAACGTTGCACAAGTCATGCCCTACTATGGAATACCTGTTGGGCAGACCAGCGAAGATGTCGGGTTTAGTTACAACAAAGAGATCATCACGGGAATGCTGCGGGAGAAATATCATTTCGATGGCATTGTTTGTACCGACTGGGGACTCGTTACCGATCAAAATATACTATGGATGGAAGGCAAACCTGCCTCGGCACATGGTGTGGAACATCTCACGGAAATCGAACGTGTGAAAAAAATTATCGATGCCGGCTGTGATATGTTTGGTGGCGAAGCCATTCCCGATTTAGTAGTTGAATTGGTGAAGTCCGGCCAAATCAGTGAAGAGAGAATTAACATTTCCGCCAAGAGAATTTTGAAAGAGAAATTTAAACTCGGGTTGTTTGACAATCCCTACCTTACGGAAGAAGGCATTTCAGTTTTTGAAAATGAGCTATTCGAAGAAAAAGGTCGTGAATCACAACGCAGATCTCTCGTGCTGCTGAAAAATGAAAATAATATTCTCCCCCTAGCAAACACCACCAAAGTTTATCTGCAAGGATTCAATGAAGAAGAGTCAAAGAAGTATGCAGGGGCAATAACTGAAATTAAAAACGCGGATGTAATTATTCTAAAACTGAATGCTCCTTACGATCCTGATGCAGCGCGATACTTAGTAGAAAAAATATTTCATCAGGGCAGCCTGGAATTTCCACCGAAAGAAAAGGATGAACTATTAAAACTGATTCAAACAAAACCTACCATTACCGTAATGAATCTGGAACGTCCTGCAGTATTCCCCGAAATAAACAGCGCGAGTAAAGCGGTGATTGGGGATTTCAGCAGCCAGGACGATATCATACTCGATTTAATTTTTGGACAATTTAAACCCAACGGAAAATTACCTTTCGAATTACCTTCTTCCATGGAGGCGGTGTTAAATCAATATGAAGATATGCCGCACGATTCGAAAGATCCACTTTATCCATACGGATTCGGACTTACCTACAACGAAAAAATAAATACTAATCGCTAATCAATCATGATAAATCAACTCAAACAAATTTCTCTGCTGGCCCTAATGTTGGGCCTCTTAGTTAGCTGCGGCCCCAAGTGGACCGAGACAGAATCCGATGGCATCAAAACGGTAACCAATGAAGGCGGCAAAACACTGGGCTATTCAACTACTTCCGGTGTTACCATTCTCACTGTCGATCGGTTAGGATTCAAAGACCTCAACAAAAACGCACAGCTTGATAAGTATGAAGACTGGCGCTTGTCAGCGGATGAGCGAGCGAAAGATCTTGCATCAAAAATGAGTGTAGAACAAATTGCAGGATTGATGTTGTACAGTCGTCACCAATCCATACCTGCAGCAAGTCGTGGCTTCATGGCTGCCAGTTACGGTGGTAAAGATTTCAAAGAAAGCGGGGCGAAGGCATGGGATTTATCAGACCAGCAAAAAGAATTTCTTACCACTGACAACCTGCGTCACGTACTCATTACGTCTGTAGAAAGCCCGGAGGTAGCAGCAAAATGGAATAACAATGCGCAGGCCTTAGTGGAAGGTTATGGTCTGGGTATTCCCGCCAATAACAGTTCAGATCCACGTCATGGCACCAACTCGAGTGAAGAATATAATGAGGGTGCTGGTGGAAATATTTCGATGTGGCCAAGTTCACTGGGATTAGCTGCAACTTTCAATCCACAACTGGTAGAAACTTTCGGAAGTATTGCTGGCAAAGAGTATCGTGCCTTGGGTATCGCTACCGCACTCTCACCACAAGTTGACATCTCAACGGACCCGCGTTGGTATCGAACCAGTGGAACATTTGGTGAAGACCCTGCGCTCTCTTCCGATATTGGTCGTGCTTACATCGATGGATTTCAAACTTCAACAGGCGACAAAGAAATTGCAGGTGGCTGGGGATATGAGAGTGTGAATGCGATGGTGAAACACTGGCCGGGAGGTGGATCTGGAGAGGGTGGCCGCGATGCGCACTATGGTGTTGGAAAATACGCGGTGTATCCCGGAAATAATTTTGAGGAACACATGATTCCGTTTACAGAAGGCGCCTTCAAACTGATAGGCAAAACTGGAATGGCCTCAGCAGTGATGCCGTACTATACTATATCATACAATCAAGATACAAAGAATAATGAAAACGTTGGAAACGCATACAACAAATACATCATTCAGGATTTGTTGCGCGATAAATATAACTATGATGGCGTAGTGTGTACGGATTGGTTAGTAACAGGTGATGAAACCACGATTGATGTATTTCTAACCGGTAAATCATGGGGCGTAGAAAGTCTAACAGTTGCTGAACGACATTACAAAGTACTGATGGCAGGAGTTGATCAGTTTGGCGGCAACAATGATATGAAACCGGTGATTGAAGCATACAACATGGGCGTGAAAGAACATGGTGAAGAATTTATGCGAGCTCGTTTTGAGCAGTCAGCCGTGCGTTTGTTAAAAAATATTTTTAGAACCGGGCTATTTGAAAATCCTTACCTGAATGTGGCGGAAACAAAAGCAACAGTAGGTAAACCTGAATACATGAAGGCGGGTTATGATGCCCAATTAAAATCTGTAGTTCTTTTAAAAAACAAAGCCAACACATTACCCCTGGAAAAAAATAAAACTGTTTACATACCCAAGAAATTTACTCCGGCAGGAAGAAATTTCCTGGGGATGGAGATTCCTGAGAAGCTGGAATATCCGGTAAGCATCGATATTGTTAAAAAATATTTCAATGTAACAGAGCAGCCTGAAGATGCAGACTTTGCCTTGGTATTTGTTAGCAGTCCAAATTCCGGAATTGGTTATAGCAGTGAGGAAGCGAAGAAAGGCAACAATGGTTACGTGCCCATCTCCTTACAGTATGGCGAATATACAGCGAAAGAAGCCCGCGAAGTAAGTATAGCAGGTGGCGATCCCTTGGAAAAAACAACTAACCGCAGCTATAAAAATAGAAAAAATACAGCTATTAATATTTCCGACCTGAGCATGATTAATGATACGTACAAAAAAATGAAAGGCAAACCCGTCATTGTTTCCATCAACCTGAATACACCGATGATATTTTCTGAATTTGAAAAAAATGCAAATGGAATTTTAGTTCATTTTGGGGTGCAGGATCAGGCGTTGTTGGATTTGATAACGGGTGCCGCAGAACCTTCGGCCCTATTACCTTTACAAATGCCCGCCAATATGGAAACGGTAGAAAAACAATTTGAAGATGTACCCCATGATCTGGAGTGTTACGTAGATGACCAGGGAAATAAATATGACTTTGCCTTTGGTTTGAATTGGAAAGGTGTAATCAATGATGAACGGACAGTGAAGTATAAAAAATAAAAGGTAAATTTAATTCTTGTCAGTCTGAGATTGACCAAGGCTAGATAAAACCTTTCATAAATAAAATAATATAAATATGATCAACCGCAGAAAATTTATTCAAAACACAGGCGCATTAGCGTTGGGTGGATTAGCCATCACTCAGAATACATCGGCAATGTCAGCATTCAGTAAATTAACTATTGCTTTACCTAAGACATACGGAGTGCAATTATACACCGTAACGAATGCGATGGATACTGACCTGGATGCAACCTTAAAACGTGTTGCCGAAATTGGTTATACCGATTTAGAAACTGCCTTCAGTCGCAAAGGCGGATTCTACGGATTAAAGCCAAAAGAATTTGCTGACAAGGCGAAAGGATATGGACTTGCATGGAGAGCACATCATATCGGTGGTGCCCCGTTCCGAATGCCAGCCAATGCTCAACCACGTCTGGATGCGAATGGCAATCCCATCGTGATGCCCAAAATGTTAAACCTTCGCGATAACTATCAGGAAGCTGTGGACCTGGCGGCAGAAGGCGGAGTAAAATTTTTAGTCTGTGCCAGCACGCCTATTGATACGTTGGATGATATAAAACTATCCATCGAAACATTTAATAAGACAGGGGAAGCATGTAAGAAAGCAGGAATCGGTTTTGCCTTCCACAATCACACCAAAGAGTTTGACCGCATTGAAGGCAAGGTGCCGTACGAAATGTTTTTATCAGAAATACCTGCCGACCTGATGAAGATGGAACTGGACTTAGGCTGGGCCACGAAGGCTGGTGCCGATCCGCTTGAACTATTCAAGAAACATCCCGGTCGTTTTCCGCTATGGCACGTGAAAGACCTCGACCGCGTTACCCAAAAACCGGTGGAAATCGGTAAAGGCTATGTTGACCTGAAGCGTGTATTTGATGCGGCTGATGCTGCCGGTGTGCAACACTTCTTCGTAGAACAAGATGCGGCTCCTCAACCCATGGATAATATCGCCACCAGTTTCAAAAACCTGAAAGCGTTGATTGGGTAAAGACGTAAGACCGCTCAAAGCAGTCAGACGCCTCCCATTAAAAAATCAGCCGGAATCCCCGGCTGATTTTATTTTTAACCATGATGGTACAGGATGGACGTCAGGCTTTTAGTCCCTATCTTTCATTCACTTTAAATTCTACCTCATGCAAATAATCCTTGGCGTTATTTTCCATTTCATCGGTGGCTTTGCGTCCGGCAGTTTTTACATGCCCTTCAAAAAAGTAAAAGGCTGGGCGTGGGAAAGTTATTGGATCATCGGTGGAATATTTTCATGGTTGATTGTTCCTCCCCTGGCTGCCTGGTTAACGCTTCCCGGATTTTCAGACATCATCCGAAATGCATCGACATCATCCATTCAATACACGGTTCTCTTCGGAGTGCTATGGGGTATTGGTGGTCTTACCTATGGATTAGGTGTGCGCTACCTGGGTATGTCACTGGGAAACTCCGTGGTGTTGGGATTTTGCTCGGCCTTTGGCGCAATTGTTCCATCCATTTATTATGCGATTGTTCCAACCGAAGGAAAAACCAGCATTATAGAAATGATGACGAATACGTGGGGACAAGTCGTATTACTCGGTGTGGCCCTTTGTTTATTAGGAATCTACATCAGTGGTCGTGCGGGGGTGATGAAAGAAAAAGAATTACCCGAAGAGGATAAGAAAAAAAGTGTAGCTGAATTTAGTCTCATGAAAGGACTTGCCGTTGCCATCGCTTCGGGAATACTTAGTTCATGTTTCAATTTTGGTATCGAAGCCGGCAAACCTATGGCGGATACTGCCGTGAGTATGGGACTGAATCCACTGTTTCAAAATAACGTGACTTACGTGGTTTTACTTTGGGGCGGCCTCACCACCAATTTTATCTGGTGCATGATTCTGAATGCTCGCAATGGAACCTATGGTGACTATACCAACAAGCAAAGTCCGCTCACAAAAAATTATATATTCTCTGCATTGGCAGGCACCACCTGGTTTATGCAATTCTTCTTTTACGGAATGGGCGAAAGTAAACTGGGCAACGGAGCCAGTTCATGGATCCTTCACATGGCTTTCATTATCCTGATCGCCAACGGCTGGGGAATCTATTTGAAAGAATGGAAAGGCGTAAGTAAAAAAACAAAAACCACGATCATACTGGGAATCTCAACGATCATTCTCTCGGTATTGGTAGTGGGATATGGTAATGCGATAAAATAACTAACTGAACCACAAAGACTATGAAACACCAAGAACTTCTTGAACCTTCGTGTGCTTAGTGCCCCTGTCTTCCGACAGGCAGGTTCGTGGTTCATAATATAAACTGAATATGAAAACAAAATTCAAACACGTAAGCTACCTCTGGGATGAATCCAAAGCCGCAATGCTAAAAGGTGACGAGGTGGGACTTTTAATTTATCGGTCCAATTTATTAGGTACCGATTTAAGACTCACAAACTATGGAGGCGGCAACACTTCCTGTAAATCCATGGCGAGCGATCCCATTACAGGAAAAGAAACAGAAGTGATGTGGATCAAAGGATCCGGTGGTGATATTGGAACCCTCAAGCGCAGCGGACTTGCCGCCTTGTATCTGGATCGCCTGAGAAATTTAACGAAGGTCTACCGTGGATTAGAATTTGAAGATGAGATGGTGGAGCTGTTCAATCATTGCATTTATGATTTGAATTCCAAAGCTCCGTCCATCGACACCCCACTACACGGATTTCTTCCTTTCAAACACATCGACCACTTGCATCCTGACGCAGTAATTGCAATCGCAGCTGCAAAAGATGGGAAGAAGATCACGCAAGATCTATTTGGTGGCAAGATCGGATGGGTAGAGTGGAGACGTCCTGGTTTTGAACTTGGATTGGAATTAAAAAAATGTTTAGATGAAAATCCGGGCATCATAGGCATCATGCTTGGCTCACATGGCTTATTCACCTGGGGCGACACCGCCTATGAAAGTTATGTGAACACACTTGAAGTAATTGAAAAGTGTGCTGAATACCTGGAACAGAATTACGGAAAGAAAAGACCGGTCTTTGGTGGAATGAACATAAAGTCATTGCCAAAAGAAGATCGTTTAAAGCAGGCAGCCACTCTTGCTCCTACACTTCGCGGACTTTGCTCTAGTAAGACACGCATGGTTGGTCACTTCACAGATGACGAACGCGTGCTCGAATTCACCAACTCCCATGATCTTGCCAAACTTGCCCCGATGGGAACGAGTTGTCCCGATCACTTCTTGCGCACAAAGATTAGTCCGCTTGTATTGAATCTGGCTACGGATGAAAATCTTTCGGATGCTAAAGCAATCAAAGAAAAATTACTTCCGGCCTTCGAAGAATATCGCAAGATGTACTCCGACTACTACTTCACATGCCGGCATGAAAATAGTCCGGCAATACGCGATGCAAACCCGGTAGTAATTCTTTATCCGGGCGTGGGCATGTTCACTTTTGCAAAAGATAAACAGACTTCACGCGTGGCCGCAGAATTTTATATCAATGCGATCAATGTTATGAAAGGTGCTGAGGCGATTTCCGAATATACTTCCTTACCTAGACAAGAAGCCTTCAATATTGAATACTGGCTGCTGGAAGAAGCGAAGCTGCAGCGCATGCCTAAGCCAAAACCACTGACCGGTAAGATTGCGCTCATCACAGGCAGTGCCGGTGGCATTGGCAAAGGAATCGCGAAGAAGTTTGTGGAAGAAGGTGCCTGTGTCATCATCAACGATAATGATGCTGATCGTCTCGCCAAAGCGGATGAAGAGTTTAAAACTAAGTATGGTAAAGATGTTTATGCATCTGTCCTGCTGGATGTATTAAAAACAGAAAACATAAAAGAAGCATACGAAAAGTCAGCCCTTGCTTTTGGAGGAGTTGATATCGTAGTAAACTGTGCCGGCATTTCCATTTCAAAACCCTTGGAAGAACACACCGAAAAAGATTGGGATTTGCTTTATGACATTTTAGTAAAAGGTCAGTTCCTGGTAACACAAGGTGGTGTAGAAATCATGCGCAAACAAAACCTGGGTGGCGATGTACTCAACATTGTAAGCAAGAACGCTTTGGTTAGTGGACCTAACAATGCGGCCTACGGTTCTGCGAAGGCAGCCCAACTACACTTAAGCAGATTGAATGCAGCCGAATTAGGTCCTGATAAAATTAGGGTGAATGTAGTAAACCCGGATGCCGTAATCTCTGATAGCAAAATCTGGGAAGGTGCCTGGGCAGAAGGTCGCGCGAAAGCGTATGGCGTGAAGGTAGAAGAGTTGCCTGCCTACTATGCAAAGCGTACCTTGTTAAACGAAGTCATTTTGCCCGAAGACATTGCCAATGCATGCTTCGCTTTTGTTGGAGGATTGCTGACTAAATCCACCGGCAATGTGCTGAATGTCGATGGTGGAGTGGCCATGGCATTTGTTCGTTAACTAAATCAGTAACGACTATGAACCACCAAGACACTAAGACACCAAGTAACACTAAGTCCTTCGTGAACCTTCGCGCCTTTCTGCCTTTGTGGTTTAGATTTTTATTGTTCACCGCGGTCCTGTTTTCATTTGAAACATATTCACAGGAAAATAACAGACACAGAGTTATTGTGCTTTCCGACATTGAAGCAGATCCTGATGATGCGCAATCATTAGTGAGATTTCTGATGTACTCCAATCAATGGGATATTGAGGGACTAATTGCCACCACTTCCATCCATCAAAGGAAAAGAGTGGCACCTGAGTCTATGCTCAAAATGCTGGATGCGTACGCAAAAGTGCAGCCTAATCTTTTGCAACACGAAAAAGGATTTCCAACAGCAGACGAACTCAGGCCGAAAGTAAAAAAAGGATTAGCGGTGTATGGGATGGAAGGTGTAGGCGAAGGCCATGACTCGGAAGGATCAGAGTGGATTATTAAAGTCCTGGAGAAAAATGATGACCGCCCCGTTTGGATTTCTGTTTGGGGTGGACCCAATACACTCGCCCAGGCATTATGGAAAATCAAAAAAACAAAATCCGGAAAGGAGGCTGAGAAACTTTATAGCAAACTCAGAGTATACACGATTTCCGATCAGGATGACTCCGGCCCGTGGATACGGAAGACTTTTCCAAATATATTCTTTATCGTAACACCGGGATATAACTATTCATTTGCAACTTGGTTAGGAATAGCCTTTCCGATGCCTGGCTCAAACACAGCAGCAACCTCGAATGATTGGCTGGCAAAAAATATTCAGCAAGGTCATGGTCCATTGGGTGCCTCCTATCCCGATGTTGCCTATGGTATGGAAGGCGATACGCCCGCATTTTTATCCTTGATAAGCAATGGCCTCAATGATGCCGAACATCCGAACTATGGTGGGTGGGGCGGCCGCTATGAATTATACAAACCTAAATTTGAGGATTCAAATGTCGGTCGGTTCAAAAGAGAAAACTGGCCGAAGGATGAACCCGAAACACGTGCTATCTGGACTAATGCAAATGATTCTATTGTCTCGCCTATTGATAAAAAGAGCTATGTAGGAAACTGTGAAACGATCTGGCGCTGGCGCGAAGAATTTCAAAATGACTTTGCAGCGCGCATGGATTGGAATACCAAAAATTTTAATGAAGTGAACCACCCTCCTGTTCCGACACTGGCACATCCGGAAAGCTTCACTGTAAAGTCAGGTGAAGAATTTCATTTGAATGCTGAAGGAACAACCGATCCTGATGGAGACTCGATGAGCTATTGGTGGTTTCAATATCGCGAAGCAGGAACACATAAAGGGAATGTGAGTTTCAGACCCTATTCACCGAACTTGTATAATTTACCAGTTACAGCACCCGTAGTTTCAAAAATAGAAACCATTCATTTCATTTTGAAAGTGACAGACAAAGGTACACCCGCATTAACGCGCTATAAACGAGTGATCGTAACGGTATTGCCAAAATAAGAATGACGATGCATCGACTTGCCTTTAAAATGAAACTTCATGCTGGCCAGACTGTCGAATACAAACGCAGGCATGATCAGCTATGGCCGGAACTGGAAGAACTATTAAAGAAAACTGGCATTGAAGACTATTCTATTTTCTTAGATGAAGAAACGAATAACCTCTTCGGAGTTTTAAAAATCAACGATCCCAAGGCAATGAACGACCTACCCAATCATCCTGTAATGAAAAAGTGGTGGGCATATATGAAAGATATCATGGACAGCAACCGGGATAATTCCCCAGTCAGTGTGCCCTTGAAGGAAGTTTTCTATTTGGAGTAAATTATATGCACTACAAAATCACTATGAACACGAAGAAACACAAAGAGCTTAGTGCAATTTTGAGCTTTAGTGCCTTTGTGGTTCAATATATATAACACATATGCATAATAAACTCTCAGAAAGGGAAGAATATCTCGCAACGCAAATTGTGGATATTGCTATTAAGATTCACAAGGGTTTAGGACCTGGACTATTGGAAAGTGTTTATGAAAAATGTTTTGTCTATGAACTACAGGAACGAGGAATTAGTTTTCAACGACAAAAAGAAGTGCCCATCATCTATAAAACCCTGCACATTGAAGATGGTCTTAGATTAGACCTATTAGTAGATAATCTGGTGATCATAGAACTTAAAGCACAAGAGAATTATCATCCGGTTTGGGAAGCACAGCTCTTAAGTTATCTTAAATTAACTAACAGAAGGCTAGGCATATTAATCAATTTTCACGTGCCCTTAATGAAGAATGGTATTAAAAGACTGATATTATAAAAATGGAACCACTAAGGCACAACGAACACGAAGAATCACAAAGAGCTTAGTGCAACTTTGTGTCTTAGTGCCTTCGTGGTTCAAAAATTCCACCCTATGAAAATAGACAAAACCCAAATCCAGAAACACAACGACAAGCTTTACTCCGCACATCAGCGAAAAGTAAAGCAACTGGTAAATGAAAATACAGCCGCTAAAAGAGTCATCAACAAACTGGTTGATTTTCATATTGCGATACCGAGTTGGGCATTGGGAACGGGTGGCACACGCTTCGGTCGCTTTTCTGGCGGTGGTGAGCCGCGTAATCTCGAAGAAAAAATCTCAGATGTTGGACTTCTCCATTCTCTGAATAAATCCAGTGGAGCCATTTCACTTCACATTCCCTGGGATATTCCAACCAGTACGCGCAAGATAAAAGCGCTCGCGGCCGAACATGGTTTACAATTTGATGCCGTGAACTCCAACACCTTTCAGGATCAACCCGGACAAAAACACAGTTATAAATTCGGATCACTCCAACATGTCAATGCCAAAGTCCGCCAGCAGGCGATTGATCATAATATTGACGTGATTAAACACGGTAAAGCCCTCGGTTCAAATTCAATTACGGTGTGGTTGTCGGATGGTTCCTGTTTTCCCGGACAATTGAATTTCAGAAAAACATTTCAGCGCACGCTCGAAGGATTGCAGGAAATTTATGCTGCACTTCCTTCCAACTGGAAAATGTTTGTTGAATACAAAGCCTTTGAACCCAACTTCTACTCGATGACTGTGGGTGACTGGGGACAATCCTATTTATATGCAAGTAAACTAGGACCGAAAGCCTACACGCTGGTTGACCTGGGGCATCATTTACCTAATGCCAACATCGAACAGATTGTATCGCTATTGCTGATGGAGGGAAAACTCGGTGGCTTCCATTTTAATGATTCAAAATATGGTGACGATGATCTTACGGTCGGAAGCATTAACCCTTACCAACTCTTTTTAATCTTCAATGAATTGGTGGAAGGCATGGATGCAAGAAAAATGAATCACGCCACTGATTTAGGTTGGATGATCGATGCGTCACACAATGTGAAAGATCCGCTGGAAGACTTGTTACAGTCGGTAGAAGCGATTAAAATAGCGTATGCTCAAGCATTGCTCGTAGATCGAAGAGAATTAAACCGTGCCCAGGAAGCCAACGATGTGGCAAAGGCCCAGGAGATTCTGCAACAAGCCTATCGCACGGATGTGCGACCATTGGTAGCTGAAGCGAGATTCAAGGCTGGTGCTGCATTGCAACCCATTCAATTGTTTCGCGACCTGGATGTGAGAAAGCAACTGATCTTCGAACGAGGATTAAAAACTGTTGCTACAGGATTGTAATGTAGGCAACAAGCTTCAAGCTACAGGCGGCAAGCTTGGAGCCAGAAGCTAGCTGCTAGAAGCCTAAGCTTATGCGAATACCCACTATCGCCATCTTCGACATCGGTAAAACCAACAAGAAAGTTTTTCTCTTCGATGAGGATTATAAAATCCTCGTGGAGAAATCAGTACAACTACCGGAGATTACAGATGAAGACGGTTTTCCGTGCGAAGACATCCATGCACTTACTCAATGGGTAAAAGATTCTCTTCATGAACTATTTAGTTTATCAGAATACGAAATCAAGGCAATCAATGTCTCGGCTCACGGAGCCAGTTTCGTGCATATCGATGAGAAAGGGCATCAGGTAGCTCCGCTCTACAATTACCTGAAGTCTTACGCGGATGAGTTGAAGAGAAAATTCTACGATGCTTATGGTGGTGAAAATGAGTTTTCAAGAATCACCGCTTCGCCCGTGCTGGGAAATCTCAATTCAGGCATGCAATTGTATTGGCTCAAACATGAACGACCTGAAATTTTTAAACGAATAACATATTCACTTCACCTGCCGGAATACATCAGTTACCTGTTCTCAGGAAAATCCGTATCGGGCATCACCAGCATTGGTTGTCACACCAACCTGTGGGATTTCACGAGAAACAATTATCACGATTGGGTACAAAAGGAAAATATCATTGAAAAACTTGCACCCGTTGTTTCATCTAAAGAAGTAACCGCTGTTTCAATCAATCATCATAAGGTTACTGTGGGGATTGGCCTCCACGATAGTTCCGCTGCAATCATCCCCTACCTGTCATGTTTCTCTGAGCCTTTTGTCTTGTTATCTACCGGTACGTGGTGTATTAGCTTAAACCCTTTTAACCAAAGTCCCCTGACGGATGAAGAGTTGAAAAAGGATTGTCTGTGTTACCTGACCTATGAAGGCAACCCCGTAAAAGCCTCGCGATTGTTTACAGGATTTGAACACGAAAAGGAAGTGAAGAGACTGGCCGAACACTTTCATACTTCAGAAGAGTATTATAAAGGCATTTCCTATCAACCTGAATGGGTAAAATTCCATGATTCCTATCAATCGGAAAATCTCTCCCTATACTCCACTTACGAAGAAGCCTACACGCAGTTCATCAACAGCCTGGTTCAACAACAAGTAACAAGTACCAACCTGGTGCTGCATAATAGCCGGGTAACCCGTATTTTTGTTGACGGTGGATTTAGCAACAATCCGATTTTTATGAATTTGTTATCACTCGCCTTTCCATCCATTGAAGTTTATGCTGCCTCGGTGGCACAGGCTTCGGCTATGGGCGCTGCCATGGCCATTCATAAACATTGGAATAAACATCCGCACAAAGCAGATATGATCGATCTTAAATTTTTCTCCAGCAAGGATACGATATCATGAACATCGGACTGTTTATCCCCTGTTATATCGATCAACTCTATCCCCAGGTTGGTATTGCCACGCTGCAGGTACTGGAACGACTTGGTTTATCTGTTACTTACCCCGCCAATCAAACCTGTTGCGGACAGCCCATGGCAAACTCAGGGTTTGAACATTTAACACAAGGTACTTCGCACAACTTTGTTACTAATTTTTCAGAGTTCGATTATATTGTTTGTCCCTCGGGAAGCTGTACACTTCATATTAAAGATCATTTGCATGATGAGGGCCATCCCGATAAGGCATTCAGTATCCGTAAAAAAACTTTCGAGTTAACGGAGTTTCTAACCGATGTAATTGGAATAAAAAAATTAGCAGCACACTTTCCACACAAAGTAGGATTGCATCAAAGCTGTCATGGCTTGCGCGGACTAGGGCTTACGCAGATGTCGGAATTGATGGCACCACCTTTTTCCAAACCGGAAAGTCTGTTAAACATGGTGACCGGACTTGAACTGATAGAACTGGAAAGAAAAGATGAGTGCTGCGGCTTTGGCGGAACCTTTTGTGTGTTTGAAGAAGCGGTAAGTGTTAAGATGGGACAAGACCGCATAGCTGATCATAGTAATCATGGTGCCGAATACATTACCGGGGTAGACATGAGTTGCCTGATGCATTTGGAAGGAATCTTGCGAAGACAAAAAAGTAAGGTGAAGGTGATTCATATTGCCGAAATACTAAACTCGGTGACCAAGTAAAGCCATGACTCCACAGAATAAAACACATTCAGAACTGGCGGAGAAATTCAACCGCGATGTGGAACGGGTGAACTGGCATGATAAAACGCTCTGGTTTGTTCGGGAGAAACGCGATAAGGCCGCTCATCAGATTGCCGAATGGGAACAACTGCGCGAAGCCGCTTCGCAGATCAAGAATAATGTACTGAGCAACCTGCATGAATACTTAATTGAATTTGAAAAGAATGCGTTAAATCATGGCATTTATGTGCATTGGGCCTCCACCGATCAGGAGCACAACGAGATTGTTCACTCCATTATTAAAAAACATGGAGTCAAGCACATGGTGAAGAGTAAGTCCATGCTCACTGAAGAGTGTGGGTTAAACGAGTACTTACATAAGCAAGGTATCGAGGTTGTGGATACCGATTTAGGTGAACGCATTGTACAATTGGCGAACGAACCTCCCAGTCATATTGTGTTGCCGTGTATTCATTGGAAGAAAGAAGAAATCGGTGAATTATTTCATCAGCATTTGGGAACACCCAAAGGCAATGCTGATCCGCAGTTTCTCACGGCAGCAGCACGGGTACATCTTCGTCAACATTTCTTAACGAGTCGCGTGGCGCTTACCGGTGTCAATTTCGCTTTGGCGGAAACAGGAGAAATCATTGTGTGTACCAATGAAGGCAATGCCGACCTGGGAGTGCAACTGGCTGATGTGCATATCGCCAGTATGGGCATTGAGAAAATTATTCCGAAGCGGAAACATTTAAGTGTATTCCTAAGATTGCTTGCGCGCAGCGCAACGGGACAACCGATCACCACGTATTCCAGTCACTTCCAGAAACCTCGTGAAGGACAGGAGATGCACATTGTATTAGTGGATAATGGACGCAGTGAGCGATTGGCCAGCGATAATTTCAGGAATGCGCTGAAGTGTATTCGATGCGGAGCGTGCTTTAATACCTGCCCGGTGTACAGGCGCAGTGGTGGTCATAGTTATCACACGGCCGTAGCCGGTCCCATTGGTTCTATCCTCGCTCCCGGCTTTGACATGGCGAAAAATGCCGATCTTCCATTTGCCTCCACCCTATGCGGCTCCTGCACGAATGTGTGTCCCGTTAAAATTGATATTCATGATCAGCTTTACAAATGGCGACAAGTGTTGGTGAAGAATGGACATACGACTGCCTCCAAAAAAACCGGAATGAATGTGATGAGCCAGGTGCTATCACATCCTATGGTGTATAGATTCTCCGGGGCCATTGGTCGATGGGTATTGCGTATGATGCCCTTTATGGTGAATAACAAATTCAACCCCTGGTATAAGCAACGCGAAATGCCGAAAGCTTCATCTCAATCATTTCGTTCCTGGTACCTGAATCAACGAAAGCATGAGCAGTAGAGAAAAGATATTGGCAGCGGTTAAGAAAAATCAACCCGCCATGATTGAATTGCCTGTTTTGACTTTTGCAGGAGACACATCCATTGATCTAAAAGCGCAGTTCATTAATACACTGACCGGCATTGGCGGCTTGGTAATCGAAGTGAATGAAATAAAAGAAGTCGGAGATTATATTAAATCAACATTCCCTGAACCAGCACGTATTGTAAATACCATCACTAATTTAGATTTTGGACTTGAAATTTTGAATTTTAAATCAAATCCACATGACTTTAGTAATGTAACCGTAGCCATCATGCACGGTGAATTTGGTGTAGCTGAAAATGGGGCCATCTGGTTAACCGATGCCAATATGGGAGATCAGGCCTTGCCATATATTTGCGAGCACCTCGTGTTAATTATCAATAAGAATTCAATTGTACCTACCCTGCATGAAGCCTATGATAAAATAGGATCATCCACATATAACCTCGGAACATTCCTGGCGGGTCCTTCCAAGACAGCTGACATTGAGCAATCTTTGGTGTTGGGAGCCCATGGCTCGAAGAGTTTGATTGTCTTTTTAAGATCTTAAACAATTATCAATATTTTATAAAAATTAAAAAATATGGTTCCACATGCACATCACTCACACATTCAGAATGCTCTAAAAATGAATGGAGTCTTCGTAAAAATTCAGAGTCAGGACTTTCTTAGGCTTATCAACGAACAAGAGAATTTAATGATCGTTCATTCAAAAGCTGGAATATTTTCCACCGAGTACATATACCTGACATCTTACAAAGGCTTTACTTTTTATTGTAAAAGCAAGGAACAGGTATCGTTGCCAGGCAAACATGAAAATATTTACTCATCTCATGTTTCTATTCCTAATCTATAACGAGAGAATCACTCGAACTCTCCTTTAAGCAATTTGGTAAGATTTGCAGTAACACCTACATTACATAACAACATGGATTTGTATGGTAAATATTCACCAAAGTTTCGTCCGGGCGAAGCAGCTGCAATTGAAAATTGTAATTGACCTCGGAAATTAAATATACCAGTCTCCTTATTCAACGTAAGAGCTGGTTCAATAAACAGGGCTACTTTATCCTGGAGTGTATTATTCTGAAGATCTTTAAAGTCATAAAAATCAACAAAAGAGATTCGCCCTGAAAGACAGACTTCCAAAGATTCGCCCTGAGTAATAATACCAGGTTGAACAAAATATTTATGGAAGGATGAATATCCTCCTCGCGCGCCAAAGGGTGGTGGTGCATCATACCCATAAGTTAGGGAAGCATTTCCGTGACCATACCCAGCGAAGACCTCTAACTTTGCACTACCAATGGGCTGCGTCATAGTGCCAACACCAAGTTCCCAATTAAAAGAATCGGCTAGATAGTTATATGAATTGCCATCATCTAAATGAAACACCTTGCCCTTTCGAAAGAAGCCATTGGCAATAACCCCCACCCGATCAGTCACAGCATAGGCTGCTTGAATATTATGAATAGCAACGGTTGCCTGAATCTCACCCTTCTCTTTAAACATAGGCACATTTTGCATTGAAGGCATGTACATCGTCTTGCATGACAAGAGAATCGCACTGCTTATTATGCAAACCAAAAGTCGAGTGATTCTGAATAACATAGCTAACTCCAATTATGAAGTTAACTATAAATACATGGATTTTCACTAAAGTGTTTGAAACAAAATTATTTGAGGGTCAATTCACTAATAATATTCTTCGCCCCACCCAACTTATCAATACACCACAACACGTAGCGGATATCCACACAAATAGTGCGGTTGAGATCTTTATCAAAAGCAATCTTATGACTCAGCGCTTCATAGTTACCATCAAAAGCCAAACCAATCAACTCACCATTGGCATTGAGCACCGGTGAACCGGAGTTACCACCTGTAATATCGTTTGTGGTAATGAAGCCAACTACTAAATCATTGGTGCGGGCATCTTTATAAATGCCATAGTCTTTCTTGTTCACGGCATCAATCAATTCTTTCGGCAAGTCAAATTCATAATCACCAGGCACATATTTCTGCAGCACCCCACTCATGGTAGTTACATAATCATAAAATACCGCATCGCGCGGGCGATAGGATTTTACGTTGCCTGAACTCAGGCGCATCGTAAAGTTTGCATCCGGGTATAAAGCTTTTCCTTTGTTCATTTCTAATATGCCTTTCATATAGATGCGGGCCAGATCATTTTTCTGGTTAGTGAAATCAATAAACTTAGATTGGTATTTCCCATAGTTTTTAATAAATGTCATTGCATAGCGATAAGCCGGATCATTCTGTAAGGTGGCGGAATCTGGCTTTGCGATAAATGCATTCCACTTAGCATCGTCAAAAATCATAGTCGTGCTAAAAACATCAGCTGCGTATTTTTTGTAGGTGGCTTCATCATGCAGGTCTCCATACCGGGTACTCAATTGATTATAGAAATCAACCGGGTGCTGTGATGGATCAATATCTGTATAGTACATCTTGCACATAGCTGCGAAGATATTCTGATCGGATGGCTTGTTTTCATTGGAAAGGAATATGCCCCGGGAGCGCGTCATGCTCTCTATCACTTTGGTAAGTTCCTCTTGTGAGGCAACTGGATTTTTCTTTGTCAACGTGCGCTCCAGGGCCTGCAAGGAGGACGCATAAGCAGCCAAGGGTGATCCTAAAATTCCTTCGTTGATATACGTGCGATGCTTTGTATAAGGCCACCAGGCTTTATAAATCTGATCATATTTATCAAAGAGTCCATCATACTCTGACTTACCAACGGCCCACTTTACAAACTTCTCTTCTTCCTTTTTCTTTTGTCCATATACATCATACTGCAGCAACTGCTTCCGTTCTCCGTCAAAAAATTTCCAGTAGTTGGCAATACCTGCATAACTAGAGGCGAGTTGCAGGCGCACCGCATCACTTTTCTTCATCTCATTAAACATCAATTTCAGGCGTTCATCACGCAGGTTAACAATGGCCGGGTTCTCAATTTCTGTTTTGATCTTCACTCCGAATGATGTCTCATAGCGTTCAGTACCTCCCGGATAACCGAGGATCATGGAGAAGTCACCATCCTTTACTCCTTTGGTTGATACATTCAAATAATATTTAGGTTTAAGCGGGACATTGTCGGCAGCATATTCAGCAGGTTTTCCATCTTTACTCATATACACGCGGAACACCGAAAAATCTCCCGTATGCCGAGGCCATTCCCAGTTGTCGGTATCACCACCAAACTTGCCGATACTTTCCGGGGGAGTTCCTACCAATCGGATATCGCGGTAACGCTCATAGACAAATACGAGGTATTGATTATTCTTAAAGAAAGGCATTACGCGCGCTTCGAGGTTAGTACCCTCCACTGTCTTCTTTGCAATCGCAGCGGATACGGTTTGCAACTTCGCGTTTCGCTCTGCACCACTGAGGCCTTGTAGGGAAGCTTCCACTTCGTTGGTTACATCATCAATGCGTACAAGAAACTGTACCGACAAGCTGGGTGACGGAATTTCCTCCCCTTTACTCTTTGCCCAAAACCCATTGCGCAGATAATTTTTTTCCACGGTACTGGCCGCAGCAATAGCGCCATAACCACAGTGGTGGTTCGTAAAAATCAATCCTTCCTTGCTTACTATTTCACCCGTACAACCACCACCAAAAATGATGATCGCATCTTTCAGGGAGGACTTATTCAAACTATAGAGTTGCTCTTTGCTGAGTTTGAGACCGCGCTTTACCATATCATTATAAGTCTGGTCGCCCAGCATATACAACAGCCACATGCCTTCATCGGCACGGGCAAAAAGAAATGTGAATACAAAAAGTAGGGAAAGGATTTTCTTTTTCATAAGCCAGATTTTATTTATCAATATTTAGTAAAAATAAATCGGAAAACAATGACAAAACACATTGTCCCTCCAACCTGATCAATGAACGAATCTTATAGTACTACTGATTTGACTTGCCAGGCGTGGGCTCTGAGAATTCTTTCCAGGAGTCAGCTCCTCCATCGATCGACCGTCCAAATGAACGATTCACTGTCTGTTTTTCAAATTTCAGTTCGTCAATCATGCGACCATCCTTATTAAACAGGCCAATATATTCCCCCTCCTGATTGAGTTTAAATTTCAAATGTAAGGGTCCTTGTTCCGGTGAACCATCGGCCCAAAATACCAAAAAGCCACCTGGCTGAATGGTTGTTATTTCGGGATTAGTGGTTGGTATTTGATATCCCAAAGGCTTCTTTTTATTCTGAGAAAAATAAAGTCCTCCGAGATCCAACGGAACCTGATCACCATTATAAATTTCTATCCAATCATCAAATTCCTCCTGACCCGTGGCACTATCCGGACAGCAGGAACTGCTACTTGCCAAAATCTCATTGATATACAAATTAGGTACCTCATCTCTGATAAGAAGATAAGTAGTTCCTGCAGCGATCAGGATTATAAAGGCGACAATACCAAATTTATTTAAGGAACTTGACATAGTTAATTTAGGTTACTCCGATACCCTAAAGATAGCTTTTTTAGGTAAAAGGATTGGGAACAAATTTATCTGATTTTTTCAATTGATGTTATGGCATTTTTGTTGATCGTGCCATACAGATGCGGAAACAACTCTTCATTGGTAGCCGGTTCATACTTTACACTAAATTCAAGCTGACTTTCATCCAAATGAAGCAATAACAAATTGGTTTGACCCTGATAGTATCGTTGCAAAACTCCCTCGAGTTGTGCTTTTGTACAACAATGAATAAATCCTTCCTTTTCAAATGTGGGTGGAGCATATATCGAAGCTGAGGCCTGTCTATTCCAATCGGCTACAGAAACTACATGAAATATCATGATCCAAATTAAATCAATAATTTTCAGAAACCATCCACCGGCCCTTCTCATCCTTGGTGTATGTCATACCATTACTCATAAGGTGGATCAAACGACCATCAGAATTTTTTTTTGCTTCCTTTTCATACACTCTTATTCCATTGTTTTCGCGGGTAAGAAAATTAAGCAGTGCATTCATGGTTGGATCAATATCTGACAACCCTTGCTCATCACCTTCACGGATAAATGCCTGGCTCATTACGTTTGACGTTAGGTGCGTTGAATAAATCCTTCCATCCAGCTTACCGCGGGTTCCAGCGAATCAAAAACCCTCAGGGTAACACCCGCCTCACTGGTTCTTTCAATCATGCGATCATAATAGCTCTTGCGGATAGGATCGTGAAATCCAACCGCTGCAATTCGTTTTAGGCCGCACCGTACCGCTTCCGGAATTACCGTACTCATAAACCAAAATTGTTCAGCATCATCAACCACGCCTTGAAAACGCAAATCGGCAATCCAACCCGGAGTATTATAGGTTTTTAGCGTATAAAGCACTGCCTGAAAAGCCCTGCGGTATTCGATGCTGGTTATGTTCTTTTTCCAAACAATAACCGTATTGTTAATGTCGGCATCGTAATAAATTTTTGCCGATTCACTTTCGTAGAAAACTTGTTGGCTTACATTTCGCGGGGTTGGCAAGGTAATTTGAAAAGTAGTTCCTTTATTAATCTCACTTTCTATTTCAATTTTACCGCCCAATGTATCGACTTGCGTTTTTACGAGGTAGAGCCCTAATCCCTTTCCGTCCACATGAGTGTGAAAACGTTTATATAATTTAAAAAGATTCTCCTTTTGTTTGTGAAGATTAAATCCCAAACCATTGTCTGTTACCCGCAGGCAAACATCCTTGTTAAAATTTTTGGTAGTCTTCACGGTAATTCTCAAATCATTTTCTGGATTCCTGTACTTAATTGAATTACTGAGCAAATTGAACAGTATGCTTTGTATCATCGCCCGGATGGAATAAACAAAAGGAGCTTCACTGAAATCAACATCAATCTGATAGGAAGGTCGAATCTGATCCCGAAGCATCGATACTGTTTTTGTCAATTCCACTTCAAATGAAATTTTTTCACGCACCTGATAAAGATCATTCCTAATATCAATAATCAAACTTAAATCTTTAAGCACACCGTCTAGTTCATGACCCGATTTGTTAATCATGCGTCCGATCTCCTCCTTTTCCTGAAGGGATATGGGTTTGGTAAAAAGATCTGTTAATCCCAAAAGCCGGGCAACCGGACCGCGAAGGTTATGCGAAACGGTATAGGAAAACTGCCTGAGTTCATTATTATGCCGCACCAACTCCTCATTGGTATTTATTAAATCGGTACTTTTTTCTTTCACCATCTTTGCCAGTTCCACATTGGCGTTTAGAAGTTTTTCCTGCTGTTCACTAATAAGCAGGTTTGCTTCCGTTAACAGTTCTCGACTCGCCTTAATTTCGTTCTGCTTCCGAAGCATTTCTTCATTGTGTAATTCCATTGCCCGATTCAGCTGCAAAAGTTCTGTATTGCGATGGATCAATTGGCCATTTACGTTGTTTAGTTTTTCGAGGGATCTATACGCTTGTTCTTCGGCCCGTACGGTAAGTATTTTCAGAATTAGCACACCAAAAACCAACACCAGGTACGAGATCAGCGTTACGTAATTAATGTACATGTAGGAAGCAACGTCAAATCCGCGCTGGTAATAACCCAATCCAAGTGCAGAATGAATCGGATCAAAAAGAATTAAACAGATAAATGTGGAAGACAGGCATACCCCGATTTTTAGTCGTTCCTTCAAATTAAAAATAATGGCCGGCAAAATTGTAGTAACCAGAATAATATAACGGGCATCAAAATAGGTAATGTAGGAATGATGCGGCTCTGCGTGCTTTCCATACAGCGAAATCAATAAAGTCATGTATACCGGAGAAAGACAAAATATTAGCCGGCCCAGATTGTAGTAAGTGCGATTTAAAAATATGACCAGAATGAAAAGAACTGCAATACCAATTATATAACCTGATGTTGCCGTCCAGCCAAACAGAAAAAACAAGGTACAAAACAGAAAAAAGGTAAGGACCGAAAATAATAAAGTCAGGATATTGGTGATATACACGCCCTGGCGCAAACTTTCAGGAACCTGCTTGGTGGGAAGCAAAAAAGAAAATGTCTTGCGCATTAAATCCGGAAAATAAAGACAAAGTTAGGTGAGAATCTTGCTCCCCAAAACCTCCTACCGCCTGTTAGCTTAATCTTTTTCTCTGTATTTTTGGAGTCCTTAACAACCTTGCATGAGCACAGAAGCGGCATCCCCGGAAAAGACAACCAATAAACCCAATTTAGGAGGACATCAGGCACCACTGCCCTATAAACCTAAAAACAAAGTGCGGATTGTAACTGCTGCCAGCCTCTTTGATGGTCATGATGCAGCCATCAACATCATGCGGAGAATCATCCAGACAACCGGGGTAGAAGTAATCCATTTGGGGCACGACCGTAGTGTTGTAGAAGTGGTGAATACTGCTATTCAGGAAGACGCACAGGCTATCGCCATGACCAGCTATCAGGGCGGGCATAATGAATACTTTAAATACATGTTTGATCTTTTACAAGAGAAAGGTGCTGGTCATATTAAAATTTTTGGTGGCGGTGGCGGAGTAATTCTTCCTGAAGAAATAAAAGAGTTAATGGAGTATGGCATTGCCCGTATTTACGCACCGGACGATGGTCGATCCATGGGTTTGCAGGGCATGATTAATGATTTGGTCGAAAAGAGTGATTTCCCGACAGGTGAACGCATAGAGGATGGACCTTTAACAGCAGACAATCATTTAAAAATTGCGCATCTCATTTCAGGTGCCGAGAATTATTTCGATAAACACAAATCTCTTTTTGAGGAGATCAATAAAAAAGCTGCCCTGTCAAAAATACCAGTATTGGGAATAACAGGAACTGGAGGTGCGGGTAAGTCTTCTATGGTTGATGAATTTGTACGCAGATTCCTGATTGACTTCAAGGATAAAACGGTGGGACTTGTTTCTGTAGACCCTTCGAAACGTAAAACAGGTGGCGCTTTATTGGGAGATAGGATTCGCATGAATGCTATTAACAACCCACGTGTATACATGCGTTCGCTGGCTACCCGGCAATCCAACCTCGCACTCTCGGCTTATGTGAAGGAAGCCATTCAGGTAATGAAAGCGGCTGGCTTCGATTTGATCATTTTAGAAACTTCAGGTATTGGGCAGAGTGATACAGAGATTCTTGACCATAGTGATGTATCGCTCTATGTAATGACTCCGGAATACGGAGCCGCTACCCAATTAGAGAAAATTGACATGCTTGATTTTGCTGATGTAATAGCATTAAACAAGTTTGATAAACGAGGAGCCCTGGACGCCTTGCGGGATGTAAAGAAACAATATCAGCGCAATCATCAATTGTGGGATAGTAATGTGGAAGAAATGCCTGTGTTTGGCACGATCGCGTCTCAATTTAATGATCCGGGCACAAACCAACTCTATAAGAGAGTAATGGACAAAATTGTTGAGAAAACAGGAGCCAACCTGAAATCTACTTTTGAGATCACCCGCGAAATGTCTGAGAAAGTATTTGTGATCCCACCCAATCGTACTCGCTACTTAAGCGAGATTTCCGAGACCAATCGTAAATACGATGAATGGGTGAATGAGCAAGCCTCCGTTGCTGAAAAGTTATTCGCAATTTCAAAGACCATTGAATCTCTTTCCGATTCTCATGTTGATATCAAGAAGGTCTTGATGGCAGAATTTGATAAAATTAAACTCAATCTTGATCCCAAAAACTGGAAGTTGATTGAAAGCTGGTCCGAGAAAGTAAAACTATACAAAGAACCCGTATTCAAATTTAAAGTGCGCGATAAGGAACTCGGCATTGAAACTCATTCTGAATCACTTTCGCATTTACAAATTCCAAAAATAGCATTACCAAAATATTCGAGCTGGGGCGATCTGTTGAAATGGTCTTTACAGGAAAATGTCCCCGGAGAATTTCCATACACAGCAGGCATTTATCCTTTTAAGCGTGAAGGTGAAGACCCCACCCGCATGTTTGCCGGTGAAGGTGGACCAGAACGTACCAATCGCAGATTTCACTATGTAAGTTTAGCCATGCCTGCCAAGCGGTTGTCAACTGCATTTGATTCTGTAACCCTGTATGGAAACGATCCTGATTATCGACCCGATATTTATGGTAAGATTGGTAATTCTGGAGTAAGTATCTGCTGCCTGGACGATGCCAAAAAACTCTATAGCGGATTTAATCTATGCGATCCCAAGACCTCGGTATCCATGACGATCAACGGACCAGCACCTATGTTGCTGGGTTATTTCATGAATGCAGCGATTGATCAGCAATGCGAGATTTACATAAAACAAAACAGTCTTGAAGCAGAAGTAAAAAAGAAAATCAATACCATGTACTCCTCCCTATCCTCCGGAGAGATTCCTTCTTATCAGGGGCCATTGCCCAAAGGTAATGATGGGCTGGGATTGATGCTATTGGGAGTAACGGGTGATCAGATTTTACCAACAGATGTTTATGAAAAAATTAAAGCTGATACATTAGCCCAGGTACGAGGCACTGTGCAAGCCGATATTCTAAAAGAAGACCAGGCACAAAACACTTGTATCTTCTCTACCGAATTTGCATTGCGGTTGATGGGTGATGTGCAACAATATTTTATCGACAAAAACGTACGTAACTTTTATTCAGTTTCCATTTCAGGCTACCACATTGCCGAAGCAGGAGCCAACCCCATTACTCAACTAGCGTTTACTCTTTCCAATGGTTTTACGTACGTAGAATACTATCTGAGTCGGGGAATGAATGTGAATGAGTTCGCACCCAACCTATCCTTCTTCTTTAGCAATGGAATTGATCCGGAATACTCGGTGATTGGTCGGGTTGCCCGAAGAATCTGGGCGAAAGCCATGAAGCATAAATATGGAGCGAATGCTCGCAGTCAAATGCTCAAATACCATATTCAAACATCAGGTCGCTCCTTACACGCACAAGAAATTGATTTCAATGATATCCGCACCACCCTTCAGGCATTGTATGCGATTTATGATAATTGTAATTCTTTGCACACCAACGCTTATGATGAAGCCATTACTACGCCTACCGAAGAGAGCGTGCGCAGGGCGATGGCCATCCAACTCATTATAAATAAAGAATTAGGTCTTGCCAAAAATGAAAATCCACTTCAGGGTTCGTTCATCATTGAAGAGCTTACTGATCTGGTTGAAGACGCTGTATTAACAGAATTTGATCGGATTACAGAACGAGGTGGCGTGCTGGGTGCGATGGAAACCATGTATCAGCGCGGAAAAATTCAGGAGGAGAGTTTATATTATGAGACCCTGAAACACACCGGAGAATATCCGATAATTGGCGTAAACACATTCCTTAGTTCAAAGGGATCGCCCACCATTCTACCGCAAGAAGTTATTCGTGCCACTACCGAAGAGAAGGAATATCAGATTGGCATGTTAAAAAATCTGCACTCCTTTCAGGGAACAAAAGCAGGTAGGATACTGGATCGTGTACAACAGGCTGCTGTCCAAAATAAAAACATTTTTGCAGAATTGATGGAGGCGACTAAAGTGTGCTCGTTGGGCCAGATAACCAAAGCATTATTTGAAGTGGGTGGCCAGTATAGACGCAATATGTAAAGACCCAACTTACCGCTACCATTTACACCTGTTTGATATCCTGCTTTTTCCTGACAAAAGTCATTCCCTGAGCAGAGTTTTGTAGCTACATTTTGTCATTGAAAAATGTATGCTAAAGGGTGTCAAAAATTTTTTTTTGATTGCCGGTCAGTTAAGTGAATTTTCGGCCCGCTATTTCCGGGAAGTTTTTTTCCCTCCTTATGAATTTAAAGAGTTTTTAAAACAATGTTATTTCATAGGGAATAAGTCCTTTACCCTGGTTGGTACTACTGGACTTATCATGGGTATTGTATTGACTCTGCAGACACGTCCAACATTAATTGAATTTGGAGCCGTATCATGGATGCCATCTATGGTTGGCATAGCCATTGTGCGAGAAATCGGGCCCGTAGTTACAGCCCTCATTTGTGCTGGTAAAATAGGTTCGGGGATCGGGGCAGAACTCGCCTCCATGAAAGTGACTGAGCAGATTGATGCCATGGAAGTCTCAGGAACCAATCCCTTTAAATACCTCGTGATTACCCGGGTAACCGCTACAACTATCATGGTTCCCACACTCGTGGTAGTAGCCGATATTATTTCCTTGTCGGGATCAGCTTTAGTTGAATACTTGAAAGGCGGTGTCACCTTTCAACTCTATTTCAGCAAAGTTTTTGAATACCTCGAGTTTGGTGATTTATTGCCATCCATTATTAAGGCATTCTTCTTTGGATTCGCCATTGGCATTGTTGGGTGTTACAAAGGATATACCTCTACCAAAGGAACAGAAGGAGTTGGAAGAACAGCCAACGAAGCTGTGGTGATAAGTTCTATGCTGGTCTTTATATTGGATTTTATAGCTGTGCTAGTCAGCGACATTTTTTATGAGTTATAGTATGGCCCATGAAATCAACTATAACGAGCCACCTGTCATTGAAATCGAAAATCTTCACAAAGCTTTTGGTGCCAACAAGGTATTGCGTGGTTTTAATTTGAAATTATGGCAGGGAGAAAATCTGGCCGTAATGGGAAAATCCGGTTCTGGAAAATCCGTATTGATAAAGTGTATCATCGGTCTTGTTGAAATTGAGCAGGGAAAGCTAATGGTTCTAAATCAAGATGTAACGTTATTAAATCGAAAGGAGTTAGATCAATTAAGGGTTAGTGTTGGATTTCAGTTTCAGAGCAGTGCTTTGTATGATTCGATGACTGTCCGTGAGAATCTGGAGTTTCCATTACGAAGACATCAAGAGCGGGTTAAGAATGAATCCAATCTTACAAGGCTTGTAACAGAAGCGCTCGAGGCTGTCGGGTTGTTGCAAGCCATAGACTATATGCCCGCTGAACTTTCCGGAGGTATGAAGAAACGGATCGCTTTAGCACGCACGCTCATCATGCGACCAAAGATTATTTTATACGATGAGCCCACCAGTGGTCTGGACCCGGTAACAGCAAAAGAAATCAGTGTATTGATTACCGGAATTCAGGAACGATTTCATACAGCCTCGATTATCATCACTCACGATTTGGCGTGCGCACGTCTCGCAAGCGATCGGATGATTATTTTACATGAAGGGATTAATTACGCAGAATCGACCTATAAAAAGCTAGCTGTAGAGAAAGACGAGGTAGTAAAATCTTTTTTTGAATAGTTTAAATGAATTCAATACCATGGATAAATCAAGTGGCAGGAAAATACGACTGGGAATTTTGGTAACTGCAGGTGCCTTGATATTCACCATCGCAGTTTATCTGGTTGGTCAAAAGCAGGATATCTTTAGTAATACTTTTACACTTCGGGTTATGTTCAATAATGTAAATGGTTTACAACCGGGTAACAATGCCCGGTTTTCAGGAATCAATGTTGGTTCTGTGGTGAGCATTGAAATTCAAAATGACACCGTTATTGAAGTGGCCCTTCGCATTCGGGAAGAGGTAAGAAAGTTTATCAAAAAGGATGCACTTGTTACAATTGGAACAGATGGATTAATGGGAAGCATGTTGATTAACATTAGTCCAGGTGGCATGAATTCACCTATCGTAGAAGACAATGATCTACTGAATTCGTTTAGTCGAATAAAAACTGATGATATTCTTAAGACTTTGAACATGACCAACGAGAATGCAGCCATGCTCACGCGGGGATTGTTGGATATAACGCAAGATATTCAACATGGCAATGGCACTATATCGGCACTGGTATATGATACCCTATTAAGGGAAGAACTCTTTAAGGCCATCGCAAACCTTCGTAAAGCAACTGATAGAACAAATGCCTTATTAAGTGAAGTGCAGGCCATGACGGACGATGTCGATGAAGGTAAGGGATTGGCCGGATACCTCCTGCGCGATTCTTTAATAGCACAACACTTACAAAAAACGATGACTGAACTGCACCTTGCTGCACAGGATATTCATCAAAGCACCGATAGCCTTCAAACTTTTATGCAAACCCTACATACTGGCCAGGGTGCTATACCAACCCTTTGGTACGATACTGCCTTGGTGAAGGATTTGCGCATTACGCTTACTAATCTTAAACAAGGAACGCAAAAATTTGACGAAAATATGGAAGCCATGAAGCATAGTTTTTTAACACGTAAATACTTCAAAGAGCAAGAAAAGCAATCAAAAAAACAGAAGCCGAAATCTGACTAAATGAAAAAGAAAAAGGCTTGCCCAACGCAAGCCTCTTTCAGTTTACAGGTTAGGTTGCTTTAATACTTTACTACTTTAGTAGCGCCAGTTTGGTTGGTAACTTCAAAAGTAGGCACTCCGGTAATGTTCTTCAGGTTGTATACCAACCCAAGACTGCCATCAACAACCAGATTTTCGTTATGTACCAAATTGTTGGCACCATCAAAAATACGAACGTTGATTTCTTCTGAACCTTGGTTTGCAACAGCCAGCAGATATTTACTTTCTTTACCAATTTTGGCAACATGGATAGTATTAACTTTATTCTCCATTTTATACTCAAGCTTATTTATCTGCTTCCCTGAAGCATCCGACACTTCAATAGTATACTCGCCAGCTTCCATGCCAGAAAAGTTTACCGGACGAATAAACCCATCCGTACCATTGATGGTCTCCGCAAATACTACTTTGCCAGAATTATTAAAAATCTTTAAAGAAACTTTTCCGGTTTGAGCACCTTCATAGATAACTTTAAAAATACCTGTCTCCTTTTGGTTAATGATAACCACCTTTGGACCAACGGGATCAGCCGCTACGGCTGCTACCGAAACAAACGCCAAGATAAGCGCGAATACAACTGATTTAGTTTTCATAGTTTTTTTGTTTTGTTTTCAATGCAAATGTACGGGCGAATATGAGCGAAGGCCGGAAGTTGTAAGTAAAGTTGATTTTTAAAATGAAAAATCGATTGCGGTTGTTTTGCATTGATTTTTTGATGTCGCAAAAATGAAAATCATGTAAAAACGAGTTTTACGCATACTATCTCCCTCATCAATTAAACTAAATCGATTGCAGTACCAATAAATAAAAAAACCTCATTCATAGAATGAGGTCTTCTTTCGGGCAAATAAAATCTTAATTTTTCACCGACTTCAACACACCGTTGCTATCGCTTACTTCAATAGTGAAACGATTGATATCTTTGATATTCAGGACTTCCGCAAAATTACGTTCTATCTTTTTTTCCTGACTGTGAATTAATTGATTTGCATCATTATAAATATTCACGTTAATGACATCAGAGGCTTTAGAGTTAATAGATAAAAGATATTTGCCTTCCTCAGGAAGTTTTACAAGACTGATCTGTTTTTCAATTTTACCGGCCGTGTAGTCAATCGTTTCAGTTCTTGTACCATTACTGTCCTTTACTTGAATTGTGTATTCACCAGCAGACAATCCACTGAAATTATACGGTCGTAAAAAACCAGAAACACGTTTCATGGTTTCTGTAAACACAAGACTATTGTCTTTACTGAAAATAGAAACTTTTACAGTACCTGCCTGCTCAGCCTTGTAAAAAACTTTAACCACTGAACTACCCGAGCAATTGGTAACTGCAACAGCAGATGCCGATTCTCCTGGCTCAACTGTTTCATTAGCGAACACCAGTGTACTAACCAGTACACTCATCAATAGTAAACTAAATGCTTTCATAATATTTATTTTATACGCTTAGGACGCTCGTGCCATGCTAATTGTTGCACGAACCGTGTTAAAGAATGTTAAATAAATTAACAAGACCATTCTCGAAAAAGAATGCCACTAAACGTTAATGAAAATAAAATGGATGAAAGAAAACAAAATAAGTTTCGTTTTGAAACTTAATTGAGATGATACACGTCTTTAGCTTTTTCTACTTCTCGCAATAGTTGAATGTGATACTTTAATCTTGCAATCAGGAAGGATTCTTTCCGTTCCTCTTCCATTTGCACAAGTTTTAGTCGCTCTTCAAATCCTAAATTCAATTCATTGGCCGCATCATAAAGGGAAATGCTCTTGTCCGCATGATTTAATCTGATCATAGCGAGGTATTCTGTAAAATATTTTCGGAGATGGGCTCCCATAGGTTGGGTGATATCAACGTGCCACAACCCCACTTCCCCGCCCGGATAAAGTTTGTCTCGGTAGGTTCGAAACAGTTTAGCCAGTGAAAGCAAATCAACACACTTAACAATAATATCTGATTCTCCGGTCTCGTAGCGCTTAATTACACTTTCCAGCTTGACCAGTGATCCCAATTTGCTGGTGTTTGAAACATGATTAAAATAAATACCAAAAGGCATGTCCTTCGCTTCTGCATCTTCCAAAAGTTGTCGGTAACGGGGTTCAAAAATATGCAGCGGTATCATTTCTCCCGGCAAGGGAAAGATAGAAAGGGGGAACATGGGTATCTTTACAACATCATTCATCCCTTCTTAAACAGTGTTTGTTGTCGAAAGTTATGGCAAAATAGCATCAAATAGCTATGGATAAGAAACTAAATAATGCGGTTTAACTTCAAAGCTAGTGGTCAATAGTTTTTCTCCAGGTAAAAAAGCGAGGTTAATAACAAAGGAAAAGCCCACAACCTCGCCTCCTAAGCGCTGAATCATCCTGCCGGCTGCTGCGGCTGTTCCTCCGGTGGCAAGCAAATCATCATGAATCAAAATCCTGCTGCCAGGCAGTACAGCATCCACATGCATCTCGATAGAGGCAGTTCCATACTCTAAAGAATATTCTTCCTGTATTTTTTGATACGGTAATTTGCCAGACTTCCTAACGGGTATAAAAGGAACTTCCAGGGCTTCGGCCAGCAAAACTCCAAAAATAAAACCACGTGCTTCAACCGCTGCCACCGCATCAATCTTTTTGGATTTAAAGTGTGTGGCAATCTCATCCACAACTTGCTTTCGGGCACCTGGATTGGCTAGCAACGGAGTGATATCTTTAAACAGAATGCCTGGTTTAGGAAAATCAGGAACATCGCGAAGAAGCGATTGTATATTGAGTACTTCTACCATGCTGATTTAGTTGGGATCAATTTACCATTTAAAATTACACGAGAAACCGGATTTATACCAAAACTATACGGTATTGAGGCCACGGATGAAATAGGATTCGTGATAAATAGATTGGCCACTTTTCCTGGTGTTACAGAACCATGAGTTTGCGAAAGACCCAATGTATAACAAGTATTAATAGTAGCTGCATTGATAGTCTCTTCGGGCGTCATGCGCATCTTGATGCACGCTAAAGAAAGCATCAAAGGCATGCTGCCACTAGGTGCACTCCCTGGATTATAATCTGAAGCCATGGCTAATGGCAAACCGGCATCAATAAGCTTGCGAGCCGGTGTGAAAGGAAGGTTTAGAAAAAAGGCTGCACCGGGTAATGACGTGGGCATCGTTTCACTATCCTTCAGTACATCAATTTCTTCATCACCTATATTTTCCAGGTGATCAACGCTGATGGCACCAGTTTTTACTCCTACCTGTACTCCGCCCGAGCGACTTAGTTGGTTGGCGTGTATTCTTGGAATTAACCCGAACTCTTTGCCTGCTTCAACAATCAATTCCGTTTCTGCTGGTGAGAAGAATCCGGTTTCACAAAATACATCTATATAGTCAGCAAGTTTTTCTTCGGCCACAGCAGGAATCATTTCATGAATCACTTCTGAGATATATTGATCTTTGCTTTTATTCTTTGGTACTGCATGTGCTCCCAGAAAAGTAGTTTTTAGCGTTAATGGAGTTTCGATACCAATTCTCCTCGCTACCCTAAGCATTTTCAGCTCGTCTTTTGTTGTAAGTCCATAACCGCTTTTGATTTCCACAGCTCCCGTGCCCATATGAATAATCTCCCACGCTCTCGGCAACGAGGTAGCCAATAACTCTTCTTCTGAAAGGGATTGAAGTTTTTTCGCTGAGTTTAGTATACCTCCACCCCGAGCCGCAATCTCTTCGTAAGTGGCACCTTTGATTTTCATAACAAACTCTTCCTCTCTCGGAGCCGCATAAACCAGATGGGTGTGAGAATCTACGAATGAAGGAAACACAAATCGTCCCGTTGCATCTATGGTTGTATGAGCGTTGATGGATGAAGGCAATTCTTTCATCAACCCAAACGAGTGAATAAGCCCTTGAGAGATTATCAAGAAAGCATCTTCCAGAATAGGCAGGTTAGTCATCTCCTTTCCGGCTACTTTGAGAAGAGACTGATTCCTCACCTGAACAAGTCCTTTGATGTGAGTGATCAATATGTCATAAACCATGGCTTACTTGCCGAAGGCCTCGACTTTATTATCAAGATTGGAACTGAAGACAGGGAAAGAAATCTTAAACAAGGCGAAGAAGCCGCGACCTTCCAGGGATGGGCGATAACCAACTTCACCCCCATAAGACCAGCTCAGCGTACGGTTGAACTTACCTTCTAAACCGGCTCTGAAGCCAATCATTTTAGTAGCCAATGCATCAGTGGAATACTCTTCATTTTGATAAACCACCGGGTCCAGGGTGAGGGAAGGTGCGATCATTAAGTCCAGAAATACAGTAAAGATTCCATCATCAAGTCCTTCATCGTATTGATCAAAACTTACAGCAATGTTGCGAATCCAGGACATGGACCCTCCGAGATAAATGTTAGTCGCATAGATATTTCCAAACACATTTACGTTTTGAACCTGACCGTTACCATCCACAAAGGTTTGATCCATCCCAATACCCTCGCTATTTACAAGGTCGTTATTCGTTAGTCCTTGTTTTTCCAAAGCCCGATTTAAATCAGCCGTGCTGTTCCAGATTACACCACCCAGACGCACACCGTAAATTTTTCTAAGTTTGCTGGGAACCTCTGCATAAAGTGGGACAGTGGATGACCACTTGTTTCTTGGGATACTTTTTTTATGCAGGAATATTTTTGCTTTGGAACTGACGTCAAAATCTTTGATGTGATAGGTGCCGCCAAGTTCGTAATAGTTATATACTTCCGGCTTGTTTGTAACAGAACTATTATTTATAGCAAGTTCACGATTAAGATCATAAAATTTACTGCTATAGGTCTTTCTGAAATGTCCTTTTACGTCAAACTTATTTTTATGATAATAGTGAACTTCAGCACCATATCCTGCATTTACGTTAGTGGCAAATAATTCACCATAAAAAGGCTGAAACCCTATAAATAATTTATTGATTGAGTAAGGCTCATCATAAAGTTCGTCAAAGGTAACAGCTGTTTTTTCTTCCTGCGCCTGTGCACAAATACTCATGCTATGCAGGAGAAGAATAAAACCTAAACCAAACCGGATTGCTCTCATAGTTAGAATAAGCCTAAAAATAGTAAAAAGAAGTTGATTCAATGATGCCCTAAGGTAGCAAAAGCGGTTGTTTTAAGAACCCTCGTGTAAGTATTTCCTGAAATTTGGCCTAGTTTTAGTTCAACACAACCAGCCTCCCTTGCTTAAAAGCAATGAAAGGAACCAGCCCGTTATCGCGTGTAGACTGCAACGTATATCCATAGGTAAGGACGCCTTTCGTACCAGCACCTATAGGCATCGTTTGAAGAAAATTAGTGCCATGCTGTGAAAATATTTGCCCCATCGTTAATAAAAATTCATACCCAACAAACGAATACTCGGCTGGCAGGCTTCCATGTTTCTGCATGTACTTCCTTCTGAACTCATGATAAGCCGGACTGGATAGCGACCGGTAATTAGGGGCAGCCATGGTAACACCTGTGCGCTCAAATTTTGAGAAATCCACCGAAGTATCCTGCAACCAACTCTCCTGCCCCAACACGACAATGGAGTCACCACGGGTCTCTACACTGTTAATCACTTTTGAGTAAATCAATTCATTGTCGCTGGCCACGAAAATGCTGCCGATGCTGTCTTTCTTTAATTTAAACTGAAGTGGATTTTTCCATTCATCAAACTCTGTGGCAGAGGCCAGGGTTGTAAGTATGCTACCAGAATTTTCTTTTTTAACTTCTTCCGCATACACTACGTTGACACCTAGTTCAATTGCCCGTTTAATAAAATTGAAAGCCATTACCGAGTCTTTAACACTCTCACCATAGTATACCATACAATTGGGCCTGGTAACATGACTGGCCAGCCATTCGGCAGCACGCAGGCCTATGGTTTCATGGCTCGGTTGAAAGAGAAAAGTAAATGGGCTGTTTCCGATAAAATCAGAATTGTTTGATATGGGGTTTACTATAAGATTAATCTGATTTGCCGTAGCAAACTCCTGAACCGGAAGTGATTCCTCCTGAAAAAGTGGGCCCACAATCAGGTCCACTGTTTTTAACTCTTCGTAACCTAAAATTTTCTTGGTTACAGCCAGACTACGCTCATTGTCATACGCCAACAACTCAAGGTTAATTCCATTTTTCGAAAGCGAGTCAGCAGCCAGTTTCATGCCGTCATATAGATCCAGTACAAATTGATTTCTTTTTTTTACTGGAGATGGATCAAGCGTTGACGCCAGAAATGGCATAAACAATGCGACCCGGTACTTATCTTTAAAAATTGGCTTGGGTACTTCGTTCGTAATGAGTTCTTCCCGAGATAAATTAAACTTATGAAGTAACGAATCAATCAACGCAGTTTCCTGCAAATGAAATGGTTGCTTTCCTAACAATCTGACCAAGGCACGTGCCGCTTCTTTGTCTTCCGGGTAATCTTCCAAAATCATTTTCAGTGTCTCCGGATCATCTATTTTAGCAAAATAAACACGTTTAAAGTCTGTGAGACCGCTTTGAAAAGATGCATCCGAAATCTGGCTTGCTATCAAAAGTCCCTGAAAATATTCGTCCTGATCAAAGTAGATTTTGGATAGCCAATAATTCACCTCGTTCAATTGGTTCCACGATGGATACAACTTCTTAATTTGCAAAAGCGCTTCTTTAGCTACCGAACTGTAACCAAGTCGTTGTGCCGACAAGGCATAATAAAAAGATGAATACTCGGGATATGGATTATTGATGTCATACACCATCAAAGGTTTAAAGGAGTCCATGGCAGCGCTGTAATTACCCGCATCAAATTGTTCCTTCGCCTGACGATACTGTCTTCTGTAATCTTGTGCATGAAGTGAAAAAACACTCAGGACTAAAAATACTATGATCAGATGAAACTTATTTATACGGATGCTCTGCATTGGGTACGATCAAATTTCAATATAGTCAATCAAAAATTAAGCCGCTATTCCCATTCGATGGTTGCCGGAGGCTTGGAACTGATGTCATAGACCACCCGGTTCACTCCTTTTACTTTATTGATAATATCTGAAGATACTTCACTTAAAAATTCATGTGGCAAATGGGCCCAATCGGCTGTCATCCCGTCCACACTTACCACGGCACGCAACGCAGCTACCTGCTCATACGTCCGTTCATCGCCCATTACACCTACCGAATATACGGGTAAAAGCATCGCTCCTGCCTGCCAAACCTTTTCATATAAATTATGCTTTCTCAACCCTGAAATAAAAATAGAATCAACTTCCTGCAAGATGTTCACTTTCTCGGCACTGATTTCTCCCAGTATCCGGATGCCTAACCCGGGTCCGGGAAAAGGATGTCGACCCAGAATCAGTGGATCAATTCCTAACTTCTTGCCTACTAAACGAACTTCGTCCTTAAATAATGTATTGAGGGGTTCCACAACCTTCATTTTCATTTTATCCGGTAAACCGCCTACGTTGTGATGCGATTTTATGGTTGCGGAAGGTCCCTTTACAGAAACTGATTCGATAACATCCGGGTAAATGGTGCCCTGACCTAACCACTTGACATCCTCAATACGATGCGCCTCTACATCAAACACCTCAATAAATGTTTTGCCAATTGCTTTGCGCTTAGCTTCAGGCTCAGACAGTCCACGTAACGCGGCATAGAATTCAGTCTTCGCATCAACACCCTTTATATTCAATCCCATTCCCTGATAGGATTGCAAAACTTGTTCAAACTCTCCTTTGCGCAACAATCCATTGTCAACAAAAATGCAATAGAGATTTTTGCCAATAGCCCGGTGCACCAGCATGGCAGCCACGGTAGAATCCACACCACCCGATAACGCCATCACAACTTTATCAGTACCTAATTTCTTTTTTAAATCAGCAACGGTTGTTTCTACAAACTGATCGGGGGTCCAATCCTGGGCGCAATCACAAATGTGAACCACAAAATTCCGAAGTAAATTTTTTCCCTCCAGCGAATGCGTTACTTCAGGATGAAACTGTATTCCAAAGAGCTTTTCACCTTTACGATGAAAGGCGGCCACCTTTACGGAAGGCGTGCTGGCAATAATTTCAAATGTATCGGGTATGGATGTGATCGTATCTGCATGCGACATCCACACCTGAGAATCCAGAGAAATCTCCTTTAATAATTCGTTGTGATGATCTACTGTGGTGAGCTTGGCGCGACCATATTCCCGAATTTGAGAGGGAGCCACTGAGCCTCCACTTTTCTGGGCAATCAACTGAGCCCCGTAACAAACTCCTAACACAGGGATTTTCCCAAAAAGAGTCAGATCTACATCAGGAGCATTTTCATCCCGAACAGAACAAGGGCTTCCCGAAAGAATAATACCCTTTACGGATGAAGTGATTGTGGGAATATGGTTATAGGGGTGTATTTCGCAATACACATTGAGTTCGCGCACCCTGCGCGCGATCAATTGGGTGTATTGTGAACCAAAGTCGAGAATGAGAATTTGTTCTGCCATGCCTGTATGCCATAGTGCGGCATTTCCGGCACGCAGGCATGCGCAAAAATAACGGGAAGCGGGCAGAGAACAAGAAAAAGAAGTGGTTTAAAAGAGTAGTGCCGCAAACTAAATTGAGCTATTTATCTATGCCGTAGCAATATTGTTTTAGGTAATCAGCCGCATCGTCCTGACCAGCCATAAAGGCCTTGGTAAGACATCGACACCCTTCTTTCTCCTTTTTCAATTCAACCAAAGCAACGCCTTTGTAAAACAAGGCAATCGCGTTTTCCGGATCCAGCCTGAGGGCAAGATTTAAATACTGAAGTGCCAAGTCGAAGTTTTCCTGCTCCAACGAAAACGAACCACCATATAAATAGGCTGGGGCAAATGTTGCGTCCAATTCAATGGATTTATTGATTGCAATGATGGCGCTATCCGGGTTATCCAGCGAATAATATGCAAAGGCCAGATTCATTTCTACCTCCGGGTCATCCTGAAATTGTCGTACCAGAAGTAAATCATCTTTGGCTAATTTGAATTCACTTTTTTCCATTAATAGCCCCGCTCGCCATTTCAAAATCTGAGGTTCTCCGTTGCTTAAATTTAGTGCCAACTCAACGTCTTTCAATTGATTGTCGACATCGCCCGATTCGCGATAAGCAAGTGCCCGTAAAATATGAGCCTGATAGCTTTCCGGAAATTCCGGAATGAACCGGTTCATATCCTTAATAGCATTTTGAAAGTCTCCGGAACTATAATACGCAACAGCCCGCTTGTACAAGGGCCGGTAGGATGGTTTATCCTTCAGCTTAGAGGCATCTACTACTTTCGTGTAAAGCTTTATGGCTCCTTTAAAATCCTCCCTACTCATTAGGGTGTCCGCCTCCACTTCCCACGCAGCCCACTTCGGGTTTTGGGCAAACCCACTCAATGCGAAACCGCTTAAAAATAATATCAGAAATACTCTATGCATTAACCCCGGCACGGTTTCGATCGCGCTTGCGTTCGTTTTCGTTCAGATAAATCTTGCGCAGACGTATTGACTTCGGTGTTACTTCCACGTATTCATCCGCCTGAATGTATTCGAGTGCTTCTTCCAGGGTATGCTTAAGCGGAGGTGCAATTTTCATTTTTTCGTCTGAGCCTGAAGCGCGCATGTTGGTAAGCTTCTTGGTCTTGGTTACGTTGATAACCAGATCACCACCACGGCTATGCTCACCAATTACCTGACCTTCATACACAGGTTCGCCTGGATTAATGAAAAACTTCCCACGGTCTTGCAGGTTATGCAAACTGTAAGGAATGGCTTCTCCCTGCTCCATCACGATAAGAGATCCGTTAATACGGCCAGGAATTTCTCCCTTGTAAGGTTGATATTCTTTAAAGCGATGGGTTACCACCGCTTCACCTGCCGTTACGTTCAGTAAATAATTTCTCAAGCCCATAATTCCTCTTGAAGGAATCAGGAACTTCAAAATCATACGATCAGCTTTTGGCTCCATGTTCAACATCTCGCCTTTGCGCTGAGTTACTGTTTCAATAGCCTTACCAGCAACCGTTTCAGGTAAGTCGATCGTTAATTCTTCTACAGGTTCACACTTTACACCATCAATCTCACGGAAGATTACCTGCGGCTGTCCGATCTGAAGTTCATAGCCTTCTCTGCGCATGGTTTCAATCAATACGGATAAGTGAAGTACACCGCGTCCAAATACCATAAAACTATCTGCGGAATTAGTTTCGCCTAAACGCAACGCGAGGTTTTTCTCCAATTCTTTTTCAAGACGATCTTTGATGTGACGTGAGGTTACAAACTTTCCTTCCTTGGCGTAGAAAGGAGAATTGTTAATTGTGAAAAGCATACTCATGGTGGGCTCATCGATGGCAATTGATTTCAATGCCTCCGGTTTGTCGATGTCTGCAACCGTGTCTCCAATTTCAAAACCCTCCAGGCCTACTAACGCACAAATCTCTCCGGCTTTCACCTCATCCTGCTTTATCTTATTAAAGCCTTCAAATACGTATACTTCTTTAATACGAGTTTTTACAATGGCTCCTGTTTCGCGCTTTACCAAGGCAATCTGTTGTCCGGCTTTTACGCTTCCCCGCTGAATGCGTCCGATAGCGATCCGGCCAACGAAAGAAGAATATTCAAGAGAGGTAATTAATAACTGTGTGGTACCAACATCTACTTTCGGTGCCGGAATATGTTCTATAATTCCTTCAATCAGTGCTGTAATATCGGTGGTGGGAGTTTTCCAGTCTTTGCTCATCCAGCCTTGCTTAGCCGAACCGTAAAATGTGGGGAAACTCAATTGATCTTCTGTTGCATCCAAGGCATACATCAGGTCGAATACACCTTCATGTACTTCATCGGGTGTACAATTCTTTTTATCAACTTTGTTGATTACAACAATTGGTTTTAAACCTAGTTGCAGCGCTTTCTGCAGAACGAAACGAGTCTGAGGCATCGGACCTTCGAATGCATCAACCAGCAACAAACAGCCATCCGCCATGTTCAAGACACGCTCTACTTCTCCACCAAAATCGCTGTGACCGGGCGTGTCAATTACATTGATTTTATAATCCTTATACCGAACCGATACATTCTTGGCTAAAATGGTAATTCCGCGCTCGCGTTCCAGGTCGTTGCTGTCCATTATTAACTCACCAGGAGTTTCGTGGTCTTTAAATACGTGGCCGGCATGCAATAATTTGTCAACCAGGGTAGTTTTTCCGTGGTCAACGTGGGCGATAATCGCGATGTTTCTGATCTTACTTACTTCCATAAATCTTGGTTTCCTCTTCTATTTTCAACTTTGAGGGCGCAAAGATAGCGCTAATTTGTGGATTTAGCGAGGCAGGTTTTGATTTATGAGCTATGCCAAAACAGGTTTAATCTGGCTTTTTACCCGGTTGTTGATTATTGGATAGATACTTAATAAAAAACGTGTGTAAAGCTTCCATGATGGCATCCGGATCGGTGAAATAATGAACAGCCGCGTGTTGGAGGTTAAATTTCTCAACAATTTGATAATAGGTATCTTCATCCAACTCATAATCCTTCAATAAAATAGCTTTTACATCTGGATCGGTGATCACTTGTCTGAAGGTTTGGGTTCTATTATTCTCTTCGATAACTCTTGATAACTTCCGCTTTTCCCGCTCTACTTTCCAAAAGTAGTCGAACGGAGAAACAAATCCCTCAACACCGCTCAGGGTGCGGGGGGCAACTTTGGTGCGATCTTCAATTTTGTTGGGATATAATCGTGTGGCTTTAATAGTTACTTCGCTTAATAATAAAGTGTTTTCTTTCAAGAGGATAAATAGCGCATCTTCCTCAAACATCAGGTGAAGTTCTACCGGCTTATACCCTACGGCTGAAAAAACAAGGGTATCCGTTGTTTTCGCTGAGATAAGAAAGCTACCTGAAGCATTGGTTGTAGTTCCGCGGTTGGCATGCTTAACTGCTATGTGTACGTCAGGAAGGTTGATCAGTTGAGCCGAGTCCACAACAATGCCACGGTATATCTTCTGCGCAAACAGAGAATTGGATGCGATACAGAATAACAGCAGAAAAAAGATTCTGGTCAACGAGCTTTGTTTGCTATCAGATGAATAAGAATAGAATAAAGTTGCTGGATTGAGAACAAACTATCGATTAAACCTCAAAAATGTTCCCATGGGCAAATCACGACCGGTTTTTGATTTAAGAAAGAACTCCCCGAATTCCGGTGCCTCAGACTTAAAATGTGTTTTCACAACATTCAATCCCACCAAAGGAGAAAACCCAACCGCATACATTGAAAGAATAAAAAAACTAGGTGTTGGCTCCAGTAATTGACTGGCCAAAAAAATCAATTCATTCAACTTTTCCTGTAAGGTCCACTTCTCCCCTTCCGGGCCTCGACCATACGGTGGCGGATCCATGATAATGCCGTTGTATTTATTTCCGCGCTTTATCTCACGTTTAACAAATTTTAGAGCGTCTTCATACACCCAGCGAATATCTTTAAGATCATTTAATTGCATGTTTTGATTGGCCCAGTTTAACCCCGGGCGCGAAGCATCTACATGGGTAACATCGGCACCTGCAGCACGAGTGACAACCGAAGCTGCACCCGTGTATGCAAATAAATTCAACACTTTAGGTTTCGCAGCCTGCCACGAAGTGATCGTATCATAAATAAAATTCCAGTTTGATCCCTGCTCGGGAAAGACACCTACATGACCAAAACCTGTAAGTGCTAATCTCAAGGTCAGGTTTAATGATTGGTACTGATAGTTTACCTGCCAGCTTTCATCCACTGGTTTCAATTTTTTCCAGCCACCTTTTATTTCTTCACCAAAACGAAAGTTGTCTTTCTGCTCGCGTGTAAAATGGGCATGGGCTTGCTTTTTCCATTCGGCTTCTGATTGAACTGGCTCCCAGATGGCTTGCGGCTCTGGACGGATAAGAACTACCTTTCCGAAGCGTTCCAGTTTTTCAAAGTTGCCGCTATCGAGTAGTTCGTAGTCTTTCCAGGAAGAAGGTTCAAGCAATTTCATCTATCTTTATAAAACTTTATAAATATAAGAAGTTCTAAAAAAGGAAGAATGAAATTATCGAGAGTCATCTTTCTAACCATAATTTTAATACTCGGAAATACCCTGTTTTATTCATGCTGCAGAAATTCATGTGGGTGCGGAGAAATCGAACCTACATTTCTTAAAGTAACAAATTATGAAACTGCAATTCGACAATACTTTAGTAGTAATATGCCATATAACAATCCTATTGTTATTGAAAACTCCACAACATATTACAATGAGATGGCCATCATTTTAACCCCAGAAGTAAATTATATTAGCTATTTGGAAAAAAGTCACTCAATGCCGGGAATAGCTATCGCATGCAGTCCTATCAGTAATCCAACACAAACTTTCACTGATATTTCAATTATTAGTGACTCTGACTATCAAACTGAGACTCAATACTTTTCCGCTGGTCAAAATCTTGCCTCAATATTTACCATCCACGAATACGGGAGTCAAAAGTCAATTGGCGATTTTTTAAGTTCAGGAACGAATTATGCTTCTAATTCATCATTCTTCTTGTTATTGAATACCGCGCCTGCTTTTGAATCATCCCATAGGTTTACCATTACTTTTAAGTTAAGTGATGGATCAATAATTGATTCTACTACCACATCCATTAAAATATTATCCTAGGTGCATTTTTTAATAACCAGCACTCAAAATCCCAAAGTAAAAAGTTTGCTTGCGCTTGAAAAACCACGCGAACGCAGAAAACAACAACTCTTTGTAGTTGAAGGGGCTAAAGAAGTGCGCATGGCACTGGAAGCTGGATATAAAATCGGAAACATCTTTTTTTGCGAGGAGATTCTCGAACCTAATTCAGCCGATCTGCTGCGGGAAGACAAACTGCTGGTGCCCGTTTCAAAAGAAGTCTTTGACAAGATTGCTATCCGCGAAAGCAGTGGTGGGATTCTGGCTGTAGCCGAACAGAAAACACATCGCTTGCAGGACATTAGGCTGAGTAAAAATCCATTGTTGTTAATTCTGGAAGCCGTGGAGAAACCAGGCAACCTCGGAGCCATTCTGCGCACCGCTGATGCAGCCGGTGTCGATGCAGTGATCATATGCGATCCTCAAACAGATTTCTACAATCCCAATGTAATCCGATCCAGCGTAGGATGTGTGTTCACGAAACAAATTGCTTCAGCCACCTCGGAAGAAACGATTGCCTGGCTAATGAAGAATGAAATCCAAATTTTCTGCACTTACCTGAAGGCCTCCAAACCCTATCATGAAACAGATTTTACCGGGCCCTCTGCGATCGTCATGGGCACCGAAGCCACCGGGTTATCAGATGGTTGGGTACAGAATTCTTCGGCCAACATCATCATCCCTATGCAAGGTAAAATTGACTCCATGAATGTTTCAAATGCAGCAGCCGTGGTGGTGTTTGAAGCCATGCGACAGCGTGGTTTTGCCAAACCGAACTAACTGAAATAAAGCGAAGGCCCTCTTTTTACAACTCAATACACCGATTGGGCGGTTCATTTCAATTGTGTTGTCCGCAGTGAATCCTTACCCCACCTTTGTTCCGTTAGTCAAGTCAAATAGACAACCATGAAGCTGATTTATCTTTTCTTCGCCACCCTGAGTACGATTTCTACATTCGGTCAATCAGGATCAACCCGGGTTTATGCCTCGGGCAATGATTCGAAAATGACTTATAAAAATTCGAATGGACTGAATAGCTTCAACATTGAAGTACGAGGAAAAATTGAAGTAACGGATGACGACCGCGATATTAAAAGTATGTCGAATGATGGCTACCTCGAGATAACCAAAACAACCTTTGGAAGCAGACGCGCCATTGAGATAAGCGCACAAGGTGGCACCATCAAGCGCGAATATTTTGAAGGGAGAAGTGCTGTAAGCTGGGAACCGGAAGGTCGCAAGTGGCTTTCTGAAATTTTACCGGAAGTGGTAAGAACAACCACCATTGCAGCCGAAAGCCGGGTTAATCGTTTTTATCAAAAAGGGGGAGTGCAGGCAGTGTTGAATGAAATCGGAAACATAAATAGCGATTATATAAAGGCACACTATGCCAATCTGCTCATGAAACAGTCTGTGCAACCCAAAGAGTATGCATCGATTATTGCCAACGTATCCAATGAGCTTGATTCCGACCATTACCTCAGCGAATTTCTGGACAACAACCTTTCGAAATTCATGCAGAATAAAGATGCTGTAGAAGCAGTTTTTGTTGCCACCAACAAGATGGGATCCGATCATTACAAAACACAAGTAATTAAAGAAGCATTGCGTAGTCAGCCTGCATCCATCGAGAGTGTAAAAATTATTCTGGTGTCGACCTCTAAAATGGGTTCCGATCATTATAAGACAGAAGTATTAACCTCCGTGATGCGTCAGTCTAATCTCACAGATCCGGTCATGGCCGAGATAATCAACACCTCCAAATCCATCAATTCAGATCATTACCGAACCGTTGTTTTAACCAAAGCTCTGGAAAGAGATCTGTCGGTAACTTCCTACCAGCGAGTGGTTGAATCGGTGAAAGATATTAATTCTGATCATTATATAACTCAGGTAATTAAAAGCATGCTGGATAATCCCATTGATGGACAGGTGCTGTCAACACTACTATCTATTACTTCGTCTATCGAATCCGATCACTATCGTACTGAAGTACTCACCACCTTATTGAAAAAACAAGATCTGAAAGAAGATCATTACAAAAAATTGGTTGAGTATGTTAATTCGATGGGAAGTGATCATTATAAATCACAAACACTACAAACGGCATTGGCCGCACCCAACATGACAAATGGCAAATTGGTTTCCGTACTGCAGGCTGCCGGTAGAATAAATTCCGATCATTATACTACAGAAGTATTGGTGGCTTCCTCAAGATATGTTAAGTCGGGGAGTACTGAAGCTAAAGATGCCTACCGGGCTGCAGCCCGAAACATAAAATCTGAGACATATTACGGACGCGCCTTGCGTGCCCTTGAAAATTAAACTTCCATAAACCACGCTTGCATATCCTCAAATTCTTAAAATTTAAGTAGTTTGAGGCTACTATGCCTTCCGCATCAAAACTATTTCAAGATCGCCCCATGAAAAAATATGGTTTGTTGGTTGGGATTTGTACCAGTCTGGGGTTGATGTTCTTTCTCTACATTTTTTACAGCAACAAGGGTCATTTCCCATCGCTACAGACCGAGGCTGACGAATTCCTGATTTGTGCAGTGATCACAAATCTTGCTGGCTTTCTTGCCTGGCAGGTTGATAAAATATTGGACCGTTGGATTAACTGGCGCGAGCATTTTTTATTCCGTTTCATTTCCGGATTCATCGCTAATGGAGTACTTGTGTTGCTTTTTTCAATTTCAGCAAGTATGCTATTGCTGGCAACTAGGAATGACGATATAATTAAACTGGGCATTCTATTAGGTCTTACCCTTTTCATCTATGAGATTTTCTACGGCTTATTTTATTCCTATCGATACTATGCAAAAAACCAGGTGGAGGAAATGCGACTCGACCGCCTGCAACTTGAACTTCAGTTTGAATCTCTGAAGACCCAAATCAGCCCACATTATTTATTCAATTGTCTCAATACGGTCTCTTCATTGTTATTTAAAGATACCGTTATAGCCGAACAATTTATCCGAAGAATGGCAGACACATTCCGCTATGTAATCGACAATCAAAAACAGAAATTAGTAACAGTTCGTGAGGAAATAGAATTTGTGAAAGCCTACTACTATCTGCTGCAAGTGCGGTACGAACAAAATTTAACACTCGAAATCAATCTTCCAAAAAATCTTTACAACACATTCATTCCGCCTATGACATTGCAATTGCTGGTAGAGAATGCCGTGAAGCACAATCGAATTTCCCGCGAACAACCTTTACTTATTTATATTTCCGCTCAGGACAATACCCGGATTCTGGTAAGCAATTCAAAAACTACTTCTGAGAAGTCAGAAAGTTTTCAGATTGGATTGACCAACATTGTTAGCCGGTATCAGTTTTTTACTACTGAAAAAGTAGTTGTGAAGAATGAAACCCGGTTTATGGTTATTCTTCCCGTGCTCAAAGACTTACACCACAAACACACAGTTCCCAACTCACTCGTGCTGACATGAATCGCCTGTTCATTCACCAATTGGTCTTCAGAATTCTATCAGCTCCTATAGTGGGTGTTATGGTCTATCTTTTGATACTGTTAATTAACAACGACTTTACCGAACTCAAAGATATATTCAGCAGTGCCGAGGTTTATGTTTGTATTGGTCTAGCCTACCTCTCGTTGGAATCCATGCGCCTGACGCTTTCATTATCTGAAAAGTGGTTATCCAGGCAACTGCTGAAGCGAAGAATTACGTTGCAGATTGTTGGTACTCTTGTGATATCCTTGTCGTTAATCATTCTGGCAATCTGGGCTTATTATAAATGGGTAATTGGATTTACGATTAACGCTAGCGAACTCAGCATTTTTGTTTCGATATATGGGGTTATTGGACTTCTCTACAACGCCTTATTCTTTAGTAACTTTTATTTAAACCGCGAGAACACACGCATTATTCAACAAGAGAAAAAACTCAGAGAAAAATTAGATGCTGATTTCATCTCCTTTAAGAATGAAATTAATCCGGACTTGCTTTACGAAAGCTTAGAAAATCTGATTCTCACCCTGCAACACAATGCCGACCAGGCCGAAGAACAAATTGATTACCTCGCAGGAATCTATCGCTACAGTCTGATTAATCGGCACAAGGAGTTGATCAGTCTGGAGGAAGAGCTTTATGCTGCCGATCATCTTATCAAACTGCTGAACTACAAGTATCAGAATCAGCTCAATCTTCTCAATTCAATTCGCGACACTAAAAGTATCCATCTTATTCCGGGATCCATGCTGGTTACGATCGATGCGATCGTCAGAAATACACTCATCTCAAAAAAATCTCCACTTGTCGTTAGGATTTATCTGGAAGAAGGTGATGATTACCTTGTCCTGCAACATACCATCAACGACCGCCTCTTGTTGCATCAGGAAAGTCTGCATGCCTTCGCGCGATTACAACGATCCTATTCCTTTTTTAGCGAGAATCCTTTTGTGCAGGTAAAAGCAGGCAAAGAAAATTATATTAAATTTCCGCTTATGCGGATTACGGCTGACGAAACCCAGACTATTCATGACTAACCTTGCGCTGAAAGTTCTGATTGTAGAGGATGAAACTCCGGCAGCTGAGAAGTTAGAACGATACCTGTTGCGTTATAGCGAAGCCATCGAAATCAAAGGTAAGGTTGAATCCATTGAAGATGCCGTAAACTGGTTGGAGGCAAATCAATCCTCCATTGATTTGATCTTCATGGACATTCAACTGAAAGACGGGGTGAGCTTTGACATCTTTAAAGAAGTGAAGGTTCAGAAACCTGTAATTTTTATTACCGCGTATAACGAGTTTGCGCTGGAAGCATTTAAAATGAATGGCATTGATTACCTGTTGAAGCCGATTACATTCACTGATCTTTCCAACAGTTTAAAGAAAGTAGAAGCCCTGGGAACACAGTTGCGATGGAGCGAAGAGCGAAACGAAACGATCAACCGGGTAATTGATTCCACACAGCAAAAAAACTATAAAAATCGCTTTATGGTAAAACTGGGCGATCACATCAAATCAATTACGTCCGATCAGATCAGTTTGTTTTTTGCCGATGGGCGGGATGTATACCTGATCACCAACCAACTCAGAAAATTTATTATCGATTATACATTAGAGAGCCTGGATGAAATTCTTGATCCTAAAATTTTTCACCGTGTGAATCGAAGTTACATCGTTAACATCAGCGCCATTCAGGATGTGATCGTTTATTCCAATAGCCGCCTGAAAATTACTTCCAATATCAAATGGGAGCCTGAGATAATTGTAAGCCGCGAAAAAGTGAGTGAGTTTAAAGAGTGGTTTGACGGGTCCCATTAGTTTGTGACATAAATCACGTATCCATAAATATTTTCTTTCCATCTTTATTCCATGAAGACGTTGATTTATCTGATTCCATTCATCCTGCTGTTCGCGTGTGGTAGCAAAGAAACCTCGCAAACAACAGAAAAAGTTGATAGCACATACATAATTAGAGGCAATGCAATAGCTAAAATTTCATTTGAAACGATTAGTGCAGAACTTAAAGAGGTCCTTCAAAGCGGAGGCATTGAACACGCCCTACGGTATTGCAATGAAAAGGCCTACCCTATTACGGATTCGCTTTCAGTAGCAAACCAGGTTTCAATCAGACGAGTAAGTAACAAAAACCGGAACCCTCGAAACAAAGCCGATAAGATGGAGGAATTTCTCATTAAAGGTTTTGGCAATGACTTAAATGTGGAAAAAGAACTTACATCCCGACTTGTCTTGAAGGACGACTCAGTAATTTTTTACAAAGCTATAATTCTGCAGCCGTTGTGTTTAACATGCCATGGTCAGCCGGAAAAGGAATTAACCTTTCAAACAGATTCTTTAATCCGAACACTCTATCCAAAGGATAAAGCTATCGGCTACCAGGTTAATCAGGTGCGTGGGCTTTGGCGGATTGGTTTTAAGCAGAATTAATTTCCGCAAAACTTCTCGGTCATTCCAATCGGTGCCCCCGGAGGCGCTTCCAATAAATTCTCTTGCTTAAACTCCTCGGGGTTTTGCTGAAACTTATTGATCTTTTGAGCTATGTACGCATAATATGCTTTCCATTCTTCATCCGTAGCCACACGGCTTTGCAACCAGCTTTTCAATTGATCCAGTTTTAAGGTAGTAATAGCTTTTGTGGGTGCCGATGCATCTTTGTGTAAAGCAAGCTTCGACAAGTTTGTAAATAGCGCATAACTCGTGCTCATTTGAATAGCTCCTTCATAACCATTGCGCACCGGTGATTTGAAAGTGGCAATAATCAATTTGTCAATCACACTTTCAAGACTTGGAAGCCGGGCATCTCTTGAATGATGCTCAAATAACCGGTTTGCCCGGGCCGGATACAAAATCAAACTGAACGTTAAATCTGAAGCTGTTTCCGCTGCCGACAAAGGATCAAACGTTAGATCCGTTTTGCCTTTCATTAATTCACGATGTCGATCATAGCCTAAGGGACGAGGCGGAATCTGTTTTAACAGGCTCTCTGGCAACGCCAATGCCGAAGGGTGAACCGTCTTGAGCAATGATTCAATGGCTTTCAATTCCTGCTGTGGGGTGAGCAGGGAAGTAACAGGCTGTCCATCGCCTCGCAAAGCATACCTGTAGTTAAGTCCGCCAACAACTTTGGCTGTTGCTTCCGTTTGGTAACGATGAAAGAAATAAATAGGCACCAACACTTCTTCAAGCATAGCCATAGCCATACCCGGCTTAATATTTCGTTCTCCAAAATTCTTTAATGCCAAGGCACGCACTTCCAACACCCGCTCGAGTTCTTCGGCAGGATCTTTACCATTATCCCACAAATGCGCATACGGATGAGCACCACCCACAGGCCGTGCATCCTGATCTGATAAAAATGTTAATCCTGCTTTTAGTGAATTTTGAACAATCTCATTCAACGCCCTATCTTCATCGGTTCCGTCAGGAAAATGCTGATAACCATAGGTAACTACAACCTTATCAAAAGCACCAATCTTATCATCATAGGCCGCACTGATATCAATTTTTCCATCCTTAATATTTGCTATTGGATGCGGATAGTCCATCACCGAGGCGAGGTTTTCCGTACTGGATGAATATGCATGGGCAATACCGATGGTGTGGCCCACTTCATGGGCGGCAAGTTGTCTTAACCGTGCGAGTGCCATTTTCTCCATTTCGCTGGATACAGGTTTGCCTTCCTCATAGGGAGCCAGGAGTCCTTCGGCAATTAAGAAATCCTGACGCACCCGAAGCGATCCTAAATTAACATGACCTTTAATGATTTCACCTGTGCGTGGATCCGTAACCGATGACCCATACGACCAACCCCGGGTTGAGCGATGAATCCAGTTGATTAAGTTATATCGAACATCCATCGGGTCTGCATCTTCCGGAAGCACCTCCACCCGGAAGGCATCTTTATAACCTGCCGCTTCAAAAGCCTGGTTCCACCAACGGGCACCATCCATTAGTGCAGATCGAATTGGCTCCGGTGCACCGGGATCCATGTAATAAATGATTGGTTCCACCGCTTCACTAACAGCAGCACGCGGATCTTTTTTCTCCAACCTATGGCGGGTTATAAATCGTTTTTCAATGGGTTCACTAATCGGTGTTGCATAATCATAATAAGAAATACTGAAATAGCCAGCCCGCGGATCAAACTTGCGTGGCTTGTAGTTAGAGTCTGGCAATTGAACAAATGAGTGATGCTCGCGCACAGTGACACTCGTTGGTGTTGGGGTTACACTTCGAATGTAACCTCCCGCTGGTTGACCTGTAAACGTAAGGGTAACTTCAAATTCAGTGTTCTGCGGAAAACTTTTTGTCCTTAGCAAATAAAAGGCTGACCGTGATTTATCAAGGGAATACGTTCCTTGTTGTGAACTTCGAAGTCGGCCAATAACATCATGCACATCCTGCAACAGAAAATCAGAAGCATCCACTAATAAGCGTCCGCCTTCCTCAGCGACTATCGTAAACCCCCACAGTACGGATTGCGCAAAAGCTTCTTCCACGGCTTTCTTCTCTGCGGCATTGGTAGAAATTGCCCGATAGGAATAGTTCAATTCAGTAAGTAATACTTTCGGGCCCCTCCGATCAAACTTAACCACACGCTCGCGGCCCAATTGATTACGATCCAATCCAATATCATTAGAGCCAATACCTGCCGTTAACGACTCCACATATAAAAACTCTGTATTAAGCTTGTCAATGATAAGAAAAACTTTATCCTGTTTCTCATCATAATAAAATTCAAAAAAACCAGCATACTTTTTCATACCTCCCACCTTGCTTTCTATTGTGGAAGTTACTTGGGATTGAACCGGTTGAGTAATTGCTGGTTGTTCTTTTTTCTTTTGCCCGAAGGATATCCCGCTTACCAAAAGCAAGAATATGACAATGCACTTTTTCATGAATGATGAATGTTTAGCCTTTGGGTGAAAGCTAACCAATAAAAAAAGTCATTCCAACCGGATATCAGGGAAGATCAGGAATTTTATGTCAACGGCTGACTAAATCAATTTTTCCAGACTGGCTTTGGCCAGTGCTTCCGATTTGCACCGGACCTGCAATTTTGAATAAATATTCTTGATGTGTGTCTTTGCCGTTTCTTTAGAAATAAAAAGCTCTTCTGAAATTTGCGTATAGGTTTTGCCCTCTGATATCAGTTGCAGAATTTCCGTTTCGCGTTTGGTTAGTGGGCTATTCGGATTGACATGAAAATTATCGATCACCATCCGGGCAATTTTGCTACTCATAGGTGCACCACCCTTTGTAATTTCCTCAAGCGCTGATAACAACTCCATATAATTGGCACTCTTAGTAATGTAACCGGATGCCCCGGCTTTTAACGCTTCAAATACCAACTCACTATCTTCATAAACAGTAACCATAATAATGTCGGCCTGGGGTGCTTTGTCTTTGATGATCTTGGTGCCCTGAATACCATTCATGCCACCCGGGAGTTCAATGTCCATCAGCACAATATCAGGTTTGTCTTGATTCAGATTTTTTATTGCCTCTTCGCAACTACCATAACCATTAATTACAATGAACTTGGGGGAACTATTCACAATTAATGAAAAACTGTTTCGGATCTCAGCATCATCTTCTACAATGAGTACCCGCTTTTTAAATGGTGTTAACATATTTTTTTGATTTAGTTTTTGAAAACGAGAGCGAAACTGTGGTTCCTGATTGATAGTTGTTTGATTGAATACGTAAAACTGCTTTGATTCGTTCGGCCCGGATTCGCATATTTTTTATTCCGTTTAGGTGTTCAACGTTATTAATTGAAAATCCTTTTCCATCGTCCTCAAGCAACATTTCAAACTTATTCTCAGTATTTCTCAGTGTGAAGGCAACATTCTTAGCTTCCGCATGATTAAACACATTTGTCATCGCTTCTTTCATAATCAGATTCGCCTCGCGACTAAAGCCATACGGTGTTCGGATGGGTTCTTTCACCTCGTTGTAGGCACGAAACTGAATTTCCTTCTCCTCAAAAAGTTTTTCACCAAAATCACGGATATGCAAAAACAGTCTTGACAATTCATCATTCAACGGATCGATACTCCAGATAAAATCTCGCGTTCCCGAATACAGATATTTGGCCGACTCCTCCACTTTATTGTAAAGTTCAATAGCATGACCATTTTTGCTCAGCTTCATCAAACTGATGTAATTAATGATGCGGGTAAGTTGATTACCCATTTCATCATGAAAGTCGCGCGCAATTTCTTTTCGTAGAAATTCCTGTTCTTGTTGCCGAATGTATTCGATCTCAAGTACTCGCTTGGTTTTACTACGTATCCGTAAGGAAAGAAAAAGCAACAACAGACCAATCAATAGGATGGTCATGATACCTATAAATGTGACGGTGGCATAAAATGGAGCTTGGATTATAAATGAATACGTAAGCGGAGCTTCATCCCAACCCCCTATCTTATTGGTTGCCAATATGCGCAAGGTGTATTCACCCGGTGGTAGATTGCCATATGTAATTTGTCCCAATGTTGTGGGCTGCGACCAGGCCATATCAAAATTTTCTAAAAAATATTTGTAGCGCACAGATTGCGGATTGCGCTTATTTACCCTGTTAAAATAAAAAGTAACATGATTCTTGTCTGAAGGAAAAACGGGTTGATAGGGAACCTTAAAAAATCCCACGGTACTATCTGCAAATTGATTCGCAGAAAATTCACCGTAGAAAAGCTCAACCGAGGTGAGGTGCAATTGGTGCGATGTAGCTGGCACAGATTGATGGTTGTTATATTGATAAATACCATCAATCAAACCGAAATAGATTTCGTCCCCAAAATAAAACGCGTTCTGATTGGTTTCTACACCCGTAAGACCATTCTCAAAACCAAAGTGAAGATTTTCAGCAAATTCCAATTGAGCATTGAGACGAACCCGATTGACTCCCTGTTCTGTGCCAATCCATACATATCCATCCAAATCAGCCGCCACAAAATAAATCAGGTTAGAAGGCAACCCATCTTTTGTTGTAAAAGACTTTTTCAGCAAACCCGATGCTGGATCAAAAATAACTACGCCCGCACCCGAAGATCCAATCAACAACAACGAATCCTGATAGTGATTGATCGAAAAAACCGATGCATTGGTCAATTCAGGAATTACGTAATTAAGTACTTTTCCATTTTTAAGTTGACTTAGCCCAAACTCGGTACCGACAAAAACACTCTTATCCTTTTTATAGTACCGAAGTGCATGAACTAGTTGACCTTTCAATCCGTGAGTAGAGTTATATGCCACAAACTTTTCTCCATCAAAATAATTGACTCCGGCTCCGGTTGTTCCGCACCAAAGACCTCCGGCTTCATCAAAATCAAGATTGACCAAATACTGGCTGGAAAGTCCGTGCTCCCGATTATAGAATTGAAACTGATCTTTGATAGAATCGTATTTTCCCAAGCCATTGCTTGAAGCAATCCATAGATCGCCAGCCGGGCTTACTTTAATATCATTAATAGCTGCCTCACCCGATTGACCAAACTTATAACTTTTGATTTTTCCTTTATTAATTTTCCACAATCCCATTTCGGAGGATCCTATCCAGGTGGCTCCCGACCCATCCTTATTGATCGCCATCACTGACGTGAGTTTTTCAGAAGCACATCGATCAAAATCCCGGGTGGCATATTTAAAAAGACCCCGCCCGTTCGTGCCGATCCACGTATTCCCTTCCTTATCGAAATGGATTTGTGAAACCATGACATCTTTTAATACTGTCTGCGATTCGTTAGTGGTTTCTTTTTGAATGGACAGTATATTATCCGTGAAGGCCCAAAAGAATTTATTGAGTGTATCGTAAGCAACTACATGATCATTAAAATCAAAACTCTCAGCCCTATAAGTTGCTGATGCAACATCTATTGAATAATAACCATAATCCGTCTCGACAATCAATTTTCCCTTGTATTGAAACAGACTAAATACACGATTAAACTTGTCTTTATGAGATAACCTTAAACGATTGCCAATAACATCCAGGAGTAAGAAACTACTGTCGTTTAAATAAAAAGCCAGGTGCTGACTGGGGAGTTTCCAACCGGAAAAAATAACCTTACCGGGCGCCACTGGCTTATCCCAATAGTAAACCGAATCGCGATAAATCTTGCCTAATGATCCAGTTTGCAAAACAAAGAAAACCGAATCGTTTAATTCAAAAGCTCTGCGAATCCGTTTCGGATTATCCTGAAGGAATTGAAACGTTTTGAAATTAACACCGTCAAACCGTGAAACTCCATGTTGATGAACAATCCATAGATTCTGTTGCGCATCAATCATTAAAGAGGTAACGATGTTGCTTAATAAGCCATCTAATGTGTTATAGGTCTTGAATTTCTTTCCATCAAACTGAGCCAAGCCACCTCCTTGTGTTCCTATCCATAAATACCCATTTTCATCTTCTACAATAGCATTGACCTGCGACTGCGGGAGGCCATCGACAGCAGTATAATGGCGCAGTGAAAACTGTTGAGCCCTCACCCAGCCCGGGGTGATTAATAGAAAAAATCCTATAACTGCTATAACCCGCATATTATTTAGAACAAGTTAGCGGTATTTAAAAAGAAAGCGAATACCCCTTACTACGGTATTGCCAGAAATTCGTTATTTCGACTGTTGTACAGACTACAATGTGTGACTTTATTATAACATTCGGATTATTTAGCTATTATCGGTTGGTCTTAATAAAAACCGCATGACGGAAGATGAGATTCGCAAGGAACAAACAATCATAGAGCGATCCAAAAAAGACCCGCAAGCTTTTGGTGAACTCTATGAAAAATACTTCGACCGGATTTTCAATTATATTTTGCGACAGACAGACAACGATGAATTAACGGGCGATCTTTGTTCACAAACTTTTGTGAACGCACTCAACAACCTCGGCAAATATGAATTCCGGGGATTCCCTTTCTCCGCCTGGCTATATAAAATTGCCGGCAATGAAGTAAATAAACATTATCGCAAAAATAAAGGGAAGAAAATTTTCAGCATTGAAGAACTGAAAGTGCGCGAACTCGTAGAACAAACTACGGAAAGCTGGGACGAGGAATTAATCAATCGGGTAATTCACTATATGAATGAATTGCCCACGGACATGATACAGGTGCTGGAGTTGCGTTTTTTTGAAGACAAAGATTTTAAGGAAATTGCTTTTATTCTGGACATGACAGAAAGTGGTGCAAAAATGCGCACCTACCGGGCGCTGGATAAATTGAGAACAAATTTTAATCTTAAGGTAAAGTACGATGGGTAAGCACGAAATCCGGTTGCGCAGACAACGCATGGCGGCTCGCGGAAGCGATCGGTTCCGGAATTATAGTGCCGTTATGAAACAGCATGGCGAGGGAAAACGAATCAAACTGATAACACGAATCTTTACGTTTTTATTTTTGATCATCGCACTGATCATTGTTTTTGTTGTTGTTTCACGCTGGGAGAAAAAACAAACTGCCCCGGATCAAAAAACTTCCCAGATTGAAAATGTTCAAACGGCAACGTGACTAAGTAGTTGATGCCGGATTACGTAGGTAACCAAATACATCAACTATGGAAGCAAAGAAAAATCCTACCCATGATTTGCATCGGCAAACTACAAAGTTCTTTTTTATTGGACTGTGCCTGAGCGTAACAATTGTGATCACAGCATTTGAATGGAAAACCATAGAAAAGAAAGCACTTCTGCCAGCAGTCGATCCTGTAGAAGAGCCCTTATTTAAAGTTAAGTCTACTGTGCATGAAATAGAAAAACCGGCTCTTCCCCCAAAACCATTACTTATAAAGAGTACTCCTGCCGTATCACTCACTGAATCTAAAACGGCTAATGATGACAAATCCGTTGAGCCTATTGTAAGTACCGAAATCAATGACAATCCTTTCGTTGATTTACCATCCGAAGAAGTCGAAGATATTATTCTTTTTCCGGAAGTCCAGGCTAAACCCCTTGGTGGCTATGAATCGTTTTACGATCAGATTTCGAAATCTCTCAGATACCCAAAACAAGCCCAACGAAACCAGATCACCGGAAAAGTATTTGTTGAGTTTATTGTCGATAAAACCGGAGCGGTTATCAATCTGAAAGTTTTAAAGGGAATTGGTGGTGGTTGCGATGAGGAAGCGTTGCGTGTATTAGCTAAAACCCGCTGGGAGCCGGGTCGTCAGCGCGGGAAGCCAGTTAAAACCCGAATGGCAATGCCCATTAATTTTACCTTGCAATAATGTTAGGTTTAATTCCCGAAGGGACAATTTTTTGGTGAAAATCATTATTTAATTACCTTTGCAACCTATTTTGGGCCTGTAGCTTAACTGAATAGAGTATCTGACTACGGATCAGAAGGTTGGGGGTTTGAATCCCTCCAGGCTCACTTTTTAAATCCTAACTCAAATTGATTGGGTTAGGTTTTTTATTTCAAGTAGAAATAATAACCAGTTTTTAACCGTTAGTAAGCAAAACCGGTCGAATGAAAAAAATCCTTAGCACTCTCCTGCTCGCATTAGTGGCAACTTATTCATTTGGGCAGTATGAAACCGTAAAAAAGACCGCACGCCCAAGCATTCCGGGCTCTTTTATTGTTGACCTGGGAGTAAATAGTGCAATTGGCGAACCTGCCAAATGGAATCAGGGATTTTGGGGTTCCCGAACTGTAAATTTTTATTATCAATATTCATTTAGGATTGCTAAATCCAAGTTTAGCTTCAATCCTGGCCTCGGTCTGAGTTTGGAAAGGTGGAAATTTACTGACGGTGCTACTTTATATGATACGTTGGAATTAGTGAGCTTTCCTAACGGAGCGGTTTCCCCCAATCAGGTGGAGCAATATAATCTAGTCAGTTCAGGTCTTATATATCCTAAAAATGCCAATAAGTCGATGCTGGTGGCTAATTATTTCGAGATCCCGGTTGAGTTTCGGTTTGATACCAACCCCGAAGATCTTGGCCGGAGTTTCAATGTTTCGTTGGGCGGACGAGTGGGATTTCTTTATGATGCATTCACCAAAGTGAAATACCGCGACCTGGGAGAAGATATTAAAGTCAAAAACAAAATGAACCATGGCCTGTCAACCATTCGGTATGGCGTTTATTCGCGGGTAGGTCTTGGTGGATTTAACCTATTCTTTTATTACAACCTTTCTGACATGTTTGAAAAAGAAAAAGGTCCTTCCGGCAAAGACTTCAACTCCTTTACAACCGGTATTTCTATCAGCGGATTTTAATTCCCTTTAAAAGCAGGTTTTCTTTTTTCAAGGAAAGCAGCAACTCCTTCCTTATAGTCATGTGTTGATCCGGCTATCTCCTGACAATAAGCTTCATACTCCAAAATCTCCTCCAGGTTTGACGTGGTAGATTTTGCGAGCATTTTCTTAATGAGACCAATCGATTTTGTTGGTGCCTGCGCGAAATAGTCGGAATATTCTTTTACTGCAGCATCCAGTTGATCGGCAGCGACCACTTTATTAACCAATCCAAGATGTAATGCTTCCGCTGCTTTTACACGGCTTCCCATGGAGCATAATTCAAATGCTTTGGCCATTCCCACCAGACGTGGTAAGAAATAAGCAGAACCTGAATCAGGCACTAACCCAATATTAATAAACACTTCAATCAGGGTTGCTTCTTCTGAGGCGATAATCATATCGCATGCTAATGCCAATGAACAACCGGCCCCTGCGGCTACACCATTGAGTCTGCATAAGATGGGTTTAGGCAGCGTGCGCATGGCGCGAATGATGGGATTATATCTTTTCTGTAGCGAATCCATAAATGATCGCTTCTCCTGACCCGATGCAGCTTTCAAATCCTGACCAGAACAAAATGCTTTACCCGAACCAGTAAGTACAACCACTCGAACCTGATCATCTTTGGCTACCGCCTTCCATGCATCTTGTAACTCATAGGTAATTCCATCATTCAATGCGTTATAAACTTCCGGCCGGTTTAAGGTAATGGTTGCAACACCTCCGACCACTTCATAGGTAATGAATTTGAAATCCATAAAGAGTTAATTATTGTTGAAACAAGATAATGATTCCAGAAAAACCAATGAGAAATCCAGTTATACTTCCCACTAAAATCTGTCGAGGCGTATGTGCTTGTAAAATCAAACGGGAAGACATTACAGCCCCGGCCACCACAATAGCAATAGCAGTGGGCCACAACAAATAGTTTTGTTCTACCGCTTTATTGAGTGGTAACAAAATTCCTATACCGCCCCAAATAGCTAAACTGTGTACACTCACTTTTTGAAAAAAAGTCATCAGGGTAGAGACCACCACCATGGCAGCGATAATAAGAATGAGATTATTGAAGTTCTGCGAAAAGGGCAACTTATAATAAAACAAGAAAGCTGTTACCCCGTAAATGAGCGAAATAGCAACAAAAGGAATGATCCTTTCGCTTTGTGATGCCATGGTGTAGTCTGAAATGGTACCGAATTGTTTAAACATCAAAATATTAACTGCAGGCAGCACAAACGTGAAACAAAATACGAATACAAGAATTGAGTTCAATCTATCCGGGGCTATCATCAACATCGATGGAAAATAATAGCCGAGAATCAACACCAGATAAGAAGTGAGCAACAAAGGATGAAATAGAATGGAAATAATTTTTGCTGCTGTTCTCACCGCATCTCCTTTCTTAATCGAGCCACAGGAATATTTAATTGCTCGCGATATTTGGCCACCGTACGTCTTGCAATATTATACCCCTTTTCATTCAGTAAATCTTCCAGCTTATCATCCGAAAGGGGCTTCTTTTTATCCTCCAGCTCAATGAGGTCTTTGATAATCTGCTTCACCTCACGACTACTTACTTCCTCACCTGAGTCTGTCGCAATACCCTCTGAGAAGAAATACTTGAGCGGAAAAACACCAAAATCAGTTTGCACCGTCTTGCTGCTCGCAACGCGACTTACTGTCGAGATGTCCATGTTAATCATCTGGGCAATGTCCTTCAGGATCATCGGCCGAAGCTTGGTCTCATCCCCTTCCTGAAAATAATCATACTGAAAATCTACGATAGCACGCATCGTTCTTAACAATGTATGCTGGCGTTGCTTGATGGCATCGATAAACCATTTTGCAGCATCTAACTTTTGCTTCACAAATGAAACTGCCTCTTTCAACTTTTTATCCTTCTTATCGCTTTTGTCATACGCCTTAAACATATCCGTGTACGAACGACTCACCCGTAACTCCGGAGCATTGCGCGAGTTCAGGGCTAATTCAAGCTTACCGTTGTTATTGGTGAGAATAAAATCCGGAATCACATATTGATTTTTGGCCATACCCGTGTTCAACTCACCGCCTGGTTTAGGATTTAACCGGACAATTAACTCAATAGCATCTTTGATGTAGTCTTCATCATCCAGATCAAGTTTCTTAAGAATTTTTGGATAATGTTTCTTGGTAAATTCTTCGTAGCATTCGTTGATAATTCGCTTTGCTACAATTACATCCACGTCCTGACCATCATCCATTCGCTCCAGTTGCAGCAATAAACATTCCTGCAGGTTGCGGGCGGCTATACCGGCCGGATCAAAAGATTGGATTCTTCTGAGTAATCCCTCCACTTCCTCAAGATTGGTTTCAATGCTTTGTGAAAAGGCAAGATCATTGACAATGGATTCCATATCTCTGCGGATATAGCCATCGCCTTCGATGCTTCCTATCAATTGCTTGCCAATGGCTTGCATGCGCTCATCCAATCCAATAAACCCTAATTGCGTCATCAGCGTTTCGTGCAACGAGGTTCCCATCGGAATAGGCATCTCCCGATCGTCATCATCATCACCACCATCACCATCTGAATAGGTTTTGTAACTGTTATAGTCGTCATCACGGAGATAATCCTTGATGTCAATGTCTTCGCTTGATGTAGTGGTTTCCGTCTGAGCGCCTTCCACTTCAGGGGCTTCATCACTGGTATTGGTGTCCGGTTCTTCGTCCTGTTCGCTTTCAGAACCTTCCTCGAGCACCGGGTTAATCTCCAGTTCTTCCTCAATACGGTTCTCCAATTCGGCTGTAGGCACCTGCAGCAATTTTATAAATTGAATCTGCTGGGGCGACAGCTTTTGTTGCAGACTTTGATTTAAACTTAGTTTTTGCATGACTTTCGGGCTTAAAGTTACCAATTCATGCTATCACTAAAAAGAAATATAAATAGGGAAGCAACGCATCTTTTCCAATCAATAGCTTGTTTCTGGTTCGAGTGGCTTCGTTGGTTTACAAAAGACTCAATTTTCACGCTAAGTCGCCAAGACCGCAAGGGAAAAATCAAGACAAACTTAGAATCTTCGCGCCTTTGCGTTCAATCCATTTTTGTTGGGTATCTGTTTCGCAGCCTGAATTTTGATTAAAAAATCAAAATGTCGTTTTTTGCAATCCCAAAATTGACTGGTATACTATGAAACGGACAAAGATTAAAACTTTATTGGCAACAAGCCCATCCGGGCAATCGGTAAAAGTAGAGGGTTGGGTACGCACGTTTCGTAATAGTCAGTTTATCTCCATCAATGATGGTTCGACTCAGCAAAACCTGCAAGCTGTTGTTGAGCTAAATTCTCTCGATGACCTCACTTTAAAAAGAATCACCACAGGCGCTTGTATTTCGGTAACCGGAGATCTGATAGCTTCTTTGGGCAAAGGACAAGCCGTTGAGGTGAAAGTAAAGGAACTTCAGATTCTTGGCGATTGTGATGCCGAGGTTTATCCATTACAACTTAAGAATCGACCAAGTCTGGAATACCTGCGTGAAATTGCACACTTGCGCTCTCGCACCAATACGTTTGGAGCTGTCATGCGCGTGCGTCATGCCATGGCTTTTGCTATTCACAAATTCTTTAACGATCGCGGATTCTTTTATATCCACACCCCTATTATCACCGGATCGGATGCGGAAGGCGCGGGTGCCATGTTTCGAGTAACAACCCTGGATGGAAACAAACCCCCGCTTGATGAACAAGGCCACATTAATCACAAAGAAGACTTCTTTGGCAAAGAAACCAACCTTACAGTATCGGGCCAACTGGAAGGTGAAACCTATGCCCTGGCATTAAGTGAAATCTATACGTTTGGTCCTACGTTCCGGGCTGAGAATTCAAATACTACCCGGCACCTGGCGGAGTTTTGGATGATTGAACCGGAAATGGCATTCTATGATATTCACGACAACATGCAATTAGCTACCGATCTGTTACAATATCTGGTAAAGTATGCGTTGGATAATTGCAAAGAAGATCTTGAGTTCCTGAACAAAAGGGCACAAGATGAAGAAGCTGCGAAGCCACAAGACCAGCGCAGTGAATTGAGTTTGCTCGACAGACTAAAGTTTGTTACCGAAAATGAATTCCAAAAGCTGAGCTATACTGAGGCGATCGACATTCTCAAAAATTCAAATCCGAATAAGAAAAAGAAGTTTCAATATCTGATTGAGGATTGGGGTGTTGACTTGCAGTCGGAACACGAGCGGTTTTTAGTTGAAAAAAATTTTAAGAAACCGGTTATTCTCTACAACTATCCGAAAGAGATCAAAGCATTTTACATGCGCCAGAATGAAGACAACAAAACGGTGGCGGCCATGGATGTGTTGTTTCCGGGCATTGGTGAAATCATTGGTGGCTCACAACGGGAAGAGCGCTACGACAGATTACTCAAACGCATACAGGAAATGAATTTACCTGAAAAAGATCTGTGGTGGTATCTGGAACTACGCAAATTTGGTTCGGCACCGCATAGCGGTTTTGGTCTTGGTTTCGAGCGCCTGATTTTATTTGTAACCGGCATGACCAACATCCGAGATGTGATTCCGTTCCCACGCTTTCCGGGGAATGCGGAGTTTTAATTAGCACCATCTCCAACTTAACACCAATATCAGGCTGAGGCACTGTCTGTCGAATCCGCCAGTTGGCGGAACAGGCAGGGAAGCATGAGATTCCGAGAACTTCAGAACATCGAATGCTATTTTCTCTTTACCGCCAACAACGGAATTGTTCCCTGATACGCAAGTCTGCGCGTTACACTCTTACCAAAAAGTTTTTCTTCTAGACTAAGTTTATGCGTAAAGGTGGTGAGTAAATCGGCTTTCGTTTTCTTGATATAACTATCGATCGCTGTGGTGATGTCCTCTTCCAGAATCAATTTAAAATCAAGTTTGTCGTAATTTATCTTCCTGATAATTTCATCCACAAAGTTAATTTCTGCTTCTAGTTTTTTGTCCATTACCGGAGCTACATGAATCATGTGAACAGTAGACCCAAAGATTTTCGCAAATTCAATTATTGTCTCTAGTTCCTTTTGAATATTCTTAAGATCAGATGCATATACGATGTGTTGCAGGTTATGATACTTCGCTAACGCAGGTATTGCCAACACGGGCACTTTACATTCATCAATTACAGAAACGGTTGTTCCGCCCAGTCGGGCTTTTTTCAATGCCGAAGCGCCTTGCAAACCCATCACCACCATGTTGGTTGGATGCTTCTCAACATACTTACGCACCATCTCAGCAACTGTACGAGCCTTTATGGGTTTAAACTCTAATTTGTAGTTTCCTTTAATTTGATTGCGAAGTTCCTTGACCAGGTTATCGCCTTCCTCTTGCGAAACCTGTGCAATAGACTTTTCAATTTGTTTCGCTTTTAGATTAGCCTTTGGAATTCCATCTACCCGAACAATGTTAAGGATTGTAAAATGTGCATCCAGGGGGGCTGCCATTTTCATGGCAAATTGGATAGCCACCTTTGACAGTGGAGAAAAATCAGTGAGAAGAACAATGTTGGGTCCCTTCATAGAATGCAGGTTAAAGAAGTCTCAAAATTACGAGGTTTGGACTTATTAAAACAAAAAAACTCCGCCTTGGGTTAAAATTGTACGTAAAATGGAATTTACTTTACACACGAAATCTTTGAAACTCATGAAAAGCCGCATCCTTCTTTCGTTTTTAATCCTGTTCGCCATCTCTTCTTTTGTTTTCGCACAAAAAATAGAAGAGAAAAATATTAAGGCTCACATTAAAACTCTGTCCGATGATGCCATGCAGGGTCGTCAAACCGGATCGGAGGGTGAGCGCAAAGCACTTGCATACATTGAAAAAGAATTCAAAGCATTAAAGTTACAGCCCAAGGGCGAGCTTAATTCGTTTGAACAGGCGTTTCCGTTTAAAAGTGGTGTGCATGGCACAGGCACCGAAGGCACAGCACATAATGTGGTTGCCTATCTTGATAATAATGCAGACAAAACAATCATCATCGGTGCCCACTATGATCACCTGGGGTTAGGTGAAAATGGAAGTTCTCTTGATGCCAATCCGCAAGGTAAAATCCATAATGGTGCAGATGATAATGCTTCGGGTGTAGCCGGGGTGCTCGAACTAGCCCGTTACTTTTCCAAAAACAAAATCACAGAGAAGAATAATTTTCTTTTCATCTGTTTTAGTGGTGAGGAACTTGGTTTATATGGTTCCAAATATTTTACAGAACATCCCACTGTGGATCTGACCAAAGTAAATTACATGATCAACATGGATATGATTGGACGGTTAAACCCAACAACAAAAAGTATTTCTGTGAGCGGATCGGGTACCAGCCCAATATGGGAAACCACATTAAAGAATATAACGGGCACTCAACTTTCCATCAAAACAGATTCAGCCGGTGTGGGACCTTCGGATCATACCTCATTCTATCTTAAAAACCTTCCGGTATTGCATTTCTTTACCGGCTCGCATAGCGACTACCACAAACCCTCTGATGATTGGGATAAAATTAATTACGCAGGTGAAAAAGAAGTACTGGAATTGATTATAGCGGTAATTGAAAAACTGGATAATGAACCTCAACTGGCTTTCCTGCAGACCAAAAATAAATCTATGGGCTCAGCGCGATCTTTTAAAGTAACGATGGGTGTTATGCCGAGTTACACTTCTGATTCAGAAGGATTGTTGGTGGATGGCGCCACTGAAGGCAAGCCTGCACATAAGGCTGGCATCCAAACCGGAGATATCATTACCAAAATTGGTGACATTGAAATCAAAGACATTCAAACTTACATGGATGCCCTGGGCAAATTTGAAAAGGGCCAAACTGTGCCGGTAAAAATTAAACGGAAGGGTGAAGAGCTCACGCTGAATGTGACTTTCTAATCCTGGTTCTATAAAATAATGCGGAAAAAAATTAAAGTCCAGTAGGGACGATATATTAATCCTGCTTCTTTTCTACCGCATGCCCACCAAATTCGTTGCGCAGGGCGGCAACAATTTTTCCGGAGAAAGTATCTTCCTGTTGGGAACGATACCGCATTAACAAAGACATGGTGATGACGGGTGTAGGCACACCCATCTCCAAAGCAGTTTCAACAGTCCACTTGCCTTCGCCTGAAGAATGCATAACGCCCTTTATGGATTCCAGGTTTTTATCTTTCTCCAAAGCACTTTGTGCGAGTTCCATCAACCAACTCCGCACTACAGAACCATGATTCCAAACTTTGGCAACAGCGGCCAGATCTGCTTCCGGTGAGTGCTTGTGAAGTACTTCCATCCCTTCGGCAATAGCCTGCATCATTCCATATTCAATACCATTGTGCACCATTTTAGTAAAGTGCCCACAACCCGTTTTGCCTACATACAAATATCCATCAGGAACTGATATTGATTTAAAAAGCGGTTCACAATAGTCAAACACTTCTTTCTTTCCTCCAATCATGGTGCACACTCCTTGCAAAGCTCCCGTTACGCCTCCGCTGGTACCACAATCCAAATAGTGGATGCCTAACTTTTCCAGGTCACGAGCTCTGGTGATAGTGTCTTTGTAATGCGAATTGCCACCATCAATCACAATGTCATCCGGGGCTAAATGATATTTTAGATTACTGAGTACCACATCCACCACGTTGCCTGCGGGTACCATCATCCAAACCACACGTCTGCCTTGCAAAGCCAAAGCGAGGTCACCAATCGAAGGCATCGTTTGGACCTGCTCGTTAGCAATGCTTTCCATAGCCGCCTTATTGACATCAAAAGCAACTACGTTGTGCCCTTTGCTTTTGAAATTCAAGGCCAGATTGTAGCCCATTTTTCCCAAACCGATTAAGCCTATTTGCATCGTCTATGGTTTATTTCTACATATTTAAGGAACGCGTTTATGGAAGACAAATTAAAAGATTGATCCAAGCCTGCGAAAACCAGCTCGCGGGGCTTAAACCACTTTAGATCGCAACCGATTGATTCAGGGTTTTTTCGGTTCTTTTTCATCTTTCGTGGCTGGATGAATCTTTAATCTTGGAACTTTTAAATAAAAGATTAACCCATTCGCGTTGCGAGCTTTAATATCGGTTGTAGGTTCAAACTCATTCAACTGATTCGGGTAAGGAATCAGAAAAATAGGCAAATAGGAGGATTAATAAAATGCGAGATTATCGCTTCAGAAATTTATAGGTGCTGCGTAAGCTTGAAGACTCATCCCGCACGGATAAAAAATAATAACCCGTGGCAAGATCTTTCACTTTGATCTTGATCTCGAACTCATCGATGACTTCTGTCTCGAGTTCAATCGAAGTGCCGAGGATATTATAAATGGTGAGCTTCACTTTTTTGGCTTGAGGTGAATCGAACTTTACGTTGACAAATTCCGTGGCCGGGTTGGGATAAACCTGAAGAGCCTTTACGGGGTCGGGCTGACTACTATAAAATCCCTCCTCCTTTGTTTGACCAAACCCTAATTGGAAGGTCAAAACAAGAGCAACAAAGAGATATAGCGCTTTCTTTAGGTTCATTTAAGTACTCTGTACGTGATTCAGTACCTTTTAGATGCAACTTGTAAGCCAAAAGTTTAAAATGAATTAAAATAAAGTCGGCAAAAAACCGTTTTAAACGATTTTCTTAAAGGCGTGGGGTAGATAATCAATAATATCACCCGCAATGAGTGAGTGTTGTCCCTTTTCGCGAGCTGCCAAATCACCCGCCAACCCATGAAGATAGACGCCCAAAATGGCAGCTTTTTCAGGTTCATAGCCTTGGGCTAAAAGACTGGTAAGAATTCCCGTAAGCACATCCCCACTTCCACCGCTTGCCATACCCGGATTGCCCGTTGAGTTGAAAAATACTTTTTTGTCGGGTGTAGCGATTGCCGAATAAGCTCCTTTCAAAATCACAACTGATTGAATTCGGTTCGCTAACTCTTTAAGTTTTTCGAGTCGGTCGAAATCATTCATCCACGATCCAACAATTCTTACGAACTCGCCCGGATGGGGCGTTAAAATACTTCCGGCTGGAATTAATTTTTGAAGCGCTGGATTTGCGAATAATATATTTAATGCATCGGCATCAATGACTAGTGGCTTTTTGAACTTTTGCAATATCTCCTCCAATCCCTTAACGGATTCAGTTGCCTGGCCAAGGCCAGGACCAATCCCAATCGTATCATAAAAATCTTCTGCCTCTCTGCCTGAAAAATAATCGGCAGATTGATCGATGGTCGCCATCGCCTCAGGCACAGCAGTTTGAATAATTGAATATCCGTTTTTTGGTACGTGGGCTGTAAGTAATCCTAATCCAGATCGCAATGCCGCTTTCGCTGACAATATGCAGGCACCCATTTTCCCAGTTGAGCCTGCTATTAATAAAGCATGTCCATACTTGCCTTTATGATCAAAGCGCGAACGAGGTTTTAAAATTCGTTTTACTGATTTGAGCGTTGTGAGAGAATATGGAGCTTCAACTTCCTTCAGAAATTTTTTACTTAAACCAATATCCACCAGATGCCATTCACCTACAAACTTCTGATTCTCGGGCATGATGAAGGCCAGTTTTGGGAGCTGAAAAGAAATAGTATGATGGGCCTGAAAAACCATTCCGACTGAATGCTGATCGGCCATCAATCCGGACGGAATATCTACGGAAAGTTTAATCGCTTTGCATTGATTTAAACAATCTATTACGTTACTATAAATACCTTCAACAGGTCGTGAAAGTCCGGAACCAAAAATAGCATCGATAAGGATCGTGCGATCCGAAAAGAGATTACTTTCCGCTTTCTTTGTAATTTCCTCAACTGAAATTTTTTCCAATCTTTTTAGATTGGCAGTAAAGTCTGCTGATTCTTTTACTCCGCCTCGCACAATCCAAACCTTAACCGGATAATTCCACTCATGGAGCAACCGTGCAATAGCTACCCCATCACCTCCGTTATTACCGGTGCCGCAAATTATTCCTACTTTTTGAGTTGCATCATAACGTTCCAGAAACCAACTAACAAAAGCCCGGCTGGCACGTTCCATCAAATCAATGGATGAGATAGGCTCTTCCCGGATCGTGAATTGATCGAGTTCCTTAATTTGTTCCGAATTAAGTATTTTTAACATATGACAAAATTACGCTAATTCAGAGGTATGTTTTTAAAAACGATAATTTCAATTTTTGTTTTACTGCAGGCATTAACCGAAGCATACGGCCAGATAGATTCGATATCACTTAAAGATATCTATCGAAAAGAAGTAATCTACCTAGGCGGAAATAAATACATAAAAAATTACACTGCGTATCCAATTAAAAATCTTAAAAATGAATTTGAACCCAATACAGAAGGATTTGAACAGTATCGATTATTTTTATCAGATCAACATAAATCCAGGCTCTATGCAGGATTCGGTTTAACTTTTATTGTTTTAGGAATCATTGTAGGCAGAAACGAACCTGATTTGGGATATGGACTGATCCTGGGTTCCATTGTGCCAACCGGCATATCATTTAGCTTGAAACTGAAAGCCGACAAGAAAATGAAGAAAGCAGTCTGGCTTAGAAACCGAGATGTGTTGCTTAAGCATTACTAACGATCTACCTCCCCGAGTACAATATCAATAGAGCCCAGAATGGCAATCAGGTCGGCAATCAATACTCCCCTGCTTATTTCAGGTAGCACTGAAAGATTAACAAACGAACAGGCTCTGGCCTTACAGCGAAATGGGATGTCACTCTTGCCATCAGCCCGAAAATAAAAACCCAACTCACCTTTCGGATTTTCTGCGCGTACATAAAGCTCCTGGGCTTTAGGCCTGATCTTTTTAGGAACAATAGCTTGCGGATCAAACTCGCGCGTGCGTTTATGTTCGCCTTCCAGTTTATCAAGACACTGATCCATAATGCGCAAGGACTCATAGATTTCTTTTACCCGCACCCAGGTGCGATCCCAACAGTCACCCACCTGGCCCATTTTTCCTTCCCCAATGGGAATTTCAAATTCCAACTCCGGGTAAACCGAATAACCATCCACTCTGCGCAAGTCAAATCGCAACCCTGAGCCTCGCAGCATCGGTCCTGTTACTCCACTGTTGATGGCAAGATTGAGCGGAAGCACACCCACATTGGCCGTGCGATCAATAAAAATTTTATTGTTGATCAATAATTTTTCCAACTCACCAACTTTCGGTTTGAAGTACTTAATGAATTCGCGACAGCGCTGCTCAAATCCAACCGGCAGATCGTAAAACAATCCTCCAATCCAGATATAATTATAAAGCATACGTGCACCACTGGCCCATTCCAGTAATCGAAGAATATGTTCGCGATCGCGCATGATCCAGAAAAACGGAGTGAATGCTCCAAGATCAAGTCCGTAGGTTCCCACAGCAATCAGGTGCGAAGCAATGCGGTTGATCTCAGCCATCAACACGCGGATGTACTCTACGCGTTTTGGAATTTGCTCTGTTATTCCCAACATTCTCTCCACTCCCATTGCATAGGCATGCTCTGAATTCATGGCCGCCACATAATCCATCCGATCCACAAACGGAATCACCTGATTGTAAGGCAAACTCTCCGCATGTTTTTCAAAACATCGATGCAGGTATCCGATATGCGGAACTACATCTTTGATGATCTCTCCATCCGACAACACTTCGAGACGCAATACACCGTGCGTAGATGGGTGCTGAGGACCGAGATTGATAATCATCTCCTCCGACTTCAATTCCTTCGACTTGAACTTGTTAGGCTCGGAATCGATCAGGTTGTCTTCTTTATATATGTATTGCTGTTCTTTCAATGGATAATTGACAATTGATAATGGACAATGGTTAGTGTTTCAATTTCGAAGTTTTGATTATCAACTATTACTAATATTCAATTTTAACACCCCTATAATATTCCTCGTGTTTATAATCCTTGCGTAGTGGATATCCTTTCCAATCCGCAGGCATTAAAATTCTTCTCAAGTCTGGGTGATTCTTAAAGACAATACCAAACATATCATACACCTCGCGCTCCAGCCAGTTGGCAGATTTCCAGATGGAGACAACACTTTCCAGTTCTGGATTTTCCCTTGGCAAAATAACTTTCAGCGCCAATGAATAATTAAAGGGAATAGAGTACAGATGATAAATTACTTCCATTGTTCTAGTCTCCGGACCGTTGTCAATTCCGGTAATGCAGGAAAGTATATCAAAATAAAAAGCAGAATTTTTATGAAGCTGATCACAAACTGAAAGAAGGTTTTCCTTTTTTACAATTATCCCATAAGGTGTTGAATTTGGAATCTCAACAACATCTTCCGAGGTAATCTGACGAATCAAGGTCAACAAGTCTGCTCTTTCAACTGACATGCGATTCTTTTTCAATTAGTTGCTCAATTGCTGTTGGCTTCATGCGACTTTCATTTCTGATTTTCTCATGCAGTTTTAAAATGCCACCAATCAACGCTTCCGGCCGCGGTGGGCAACCTGGAACATATACATCTACTGGAATAATCCGGTCAACGCCTTTTACAACATGATAGCCGTGTTGCCAGTAAGGACCACCACAATTAGAACATGAGCCCATCGAAATTACATAGCGCGGCTCTGACATCTGTTCATAGAGTTGTTTGATCCGATCGGCCATTTTAAATGTGACTGTCCCCGAAACAATCATCACGTCTGATTGACGAGGTGTAGCGCGAGGCACCATACCAAACCGATCCATATCATAGACCGTGCTGCCGGTACTCATAAATTCAATTGCACAGCATGCCAACCCAAACGTCATGGGAAAAAGTGAGGACAAGCGCGACCAGTTTAGTAAGTCATCTACTTTAGTGATAATTACCCCTCCATTCTCAAACTGATGATCTAACAATCCTTTCATACGTTTTCTTTTGGAGCTTTGTGCTCCGCGTACTTTGTGTTCAATTCATCATACAACTTGGCAGGCACTGGTGATTCAACATCGGTTGTGGTGGGTGCAGATTTTACCCAATCCAGATGTCCCATTTTCCAGGCGTAAGCTAGACCAATTACCAACACTAAAATGAAAATCAACATTTCAACAAACGCATACCAACCCCACGCACCATCCGTTTGCGCATTCAATTCTTTATTGGCAAAAACAACCGACCACGGAAAGAGGAAAACAATCTCTACTTCAAACAAAATAAAGATCAGCGCAAGTACATAGAAACGAAGATTAAACTGAATCCAGGCGGGGCCTTGGGGAGTTTCGCCACTTTCGTAAGAAGTGAGTTTTTGAGCATTTGGTCGATTGGGTCTGATGAGTCTGGAGACCAACAAGGCAGAGACAACAAAAAGCGTTCCTCCGATTACAAACAATAAAGTCTGTGAAAATACAGAAACAGAAGTGGGTTCAGCGTTCATTCGAATCAAAGATACGCAGGGTCGCGGTTCTAACCCAAGAAATTCCTGACACTAAAGATTGGTTGTGTTAAACGTATCACCCTGATTGAGGTCGCCCGTTTCATATCCTTTACGGAACCAGCGCTGCCGTTGCTCCGAAGTACCATGTGTAAACGAGTCTGGAACAACAACACCACGGGATTGTTTTTGCAAGCGGTCATCACCAATGGCACTGGCGGCATTCATGGCCTCTTCAAAATCACCGGCTTCTATCATCCCATGCATATTGTCGGCATGGTGAGCCCAGACTCCAGCCAGAAAATCCGCTTGTAATTCCAGTTTAACCGATAGTTTGTTGTATTCTTCTTCACTCAATTGACCTCGCATGGAATGAACTTTGCCAGTAATTCCGAGTAAATGTTGTACATGATGGCCTACTTCATGAGCAATTACATAGGCTTGAGCAAAATCTCCCGGGGCATTGAATCGGCTTTTCAGGTCCTCATAAAAACTAAGATCTATATAGAGTCGTTCATCCGCACTACAATAAAATGGACCTGTTGATGCATCGGCCGAACCGCAACCTGATTCCACACTTCCACTGAAGATAACCAGCGTAGGCTCGCGGTAATCGGTCATTAACTGATTCCAAACATCTTCGGTATCTGCCAGAACAACTTTTACGAATTGGGCCAACTCTTCTTCTTCCGGGGATGCCTGATACGGGGCTGACTGAGTCATGGAAGGTCCGTTGTCCAACGGAACCTGCTGCAATAGTGATAATGGATTTTTTCCAGTGATTAAACCGATAATGACAATGATCACTACCAAGCCAAGTCCTCCTTTTATAGGCAACCCTCCAAAACCACCGCGACCGCCTCCACTGCCGCGTTGATCATCCACATTCCCGCTTTGTCTTCGTCCCCGCCACTGCATAAAAAGAATTTAAAACGGAAGGTACGCAGGCAGGAAATGTGAAACAAAGTGTTAGTAACGTTTAGTTTTTAGAAGGCTCCACAAAGACCGGCCCTTGCTCGAATCGCCAGTCGTCTGTTAGCTTTTTTAAACCAGAACCATCGGCTTTCATAAGCCAGATATCATACCATGTGGACTTCTTATCGGAGGCATCAAACACAACCCATTCGCCATCGGGCGACCAACTATGCCAGCCTTCATTGATTGCATCTCCGGTTATCTGTTTTACATCAGTACCATCTTGCACAATTGAAAAGATACTGTAGTTGCCCTTTTGAAACGACATGTATGAAATTCGGTTTTTATCCGGAATAATGGAAGGCGGTCCGGCATGATAGCTGTGCCACTCAGCCGTGGTATCGGTATCAGGATAATGTGTTAGTTGGCGTTTGTTGGTACCATCGTCATTCATTATAAACAATTCAGCTTTTTCATTCTGAAAATTTCTGCGATTGAGGCGATGACGAAATACAATTTGTTTACCATCCGGTAAGAAAACAGGATCGCTAAAAGAAGAAGCGGTATCAGACGTTAGTTGATTGTATGCACCTGTTTGAATATTGAGTAAGAAAAGTTGTTGCCGAATCGCCTTCCCTATCCTACCGGCAACAATCATTTCGGTTCCATTATTTCTGCTACTCATGTAAGAATCTTCGAGCCGCAGATCAGAAACCTTTCTGACATTGTTTCCATTGGCATCCATCTCATACAAATAATACATGCGATAAGTAGTATCCCGGTCAGAAGCAAAATAAATTTTGTCTTTGTAAGCATAATACACCCAGTCGATACCGGGTGAGTTGGAAATATTTTTCTTGTCCGTTCCATCGGCATTCATTACAAACACTTCGTAATTTCCGTTGGCCGTATCGTAATACACATTGTAAGCGATTTTTAATTCACTCAGGTCAACAGGTTTTTCCTTGGGGGTAGCACAGGCGAACAATACAACCAAAAAGACAATGGCCATACCCAAACTACTTTTACCTTGCTTAGTCATGATTCTATTTCCAGGCCGCTAAGATAACGCCCATGATGGTAAGTGCTACAATACTATAGCCGGCATTGATCAGAAATAATTTAAACGATCTTCTTTCAAATAAATAATGCGTTCCCACGAAAGTGGCCACCCAACCAAAGCCGGCAAGAAATCCCCACAAGGCGCCCATGGTAGGATCATTCTCGGGGCCCATAAACATGGCGAGGTTAACAGCAGCAATCAATCCGAGAACGAAAGCCAGTCCGAAGATCTTGATCATGTTGCCGCCTTTCAGGCTTTCTTCCGTAAATCCGTTTTCTTTCATCCAGGCTTTACCAAATACAGCGGGGGAATACCAGAGGCCACCAATCAAAAAGGTTGAAAGTGCAGCAACAAAAATTGCGAGATAGTTTAATTGAACATCCATACGGGTAGGGTTTTGGGTTAATAATGATATTTAAGATTATTCAAGACATTTTCCAGTAGTCAAATAATAGTTAAGGGCTTCTTCCCAGTCTTTCAAATTATCAGCAAACATTTTTTCCAATGCCAGTTTATTGATCTTATTTCCTTCTTCCGTTAAACCCGTGTAGGAATATGTTACCGATACCAACGTACTATCCTGTTGCGGTTTGCAACTTACCGTAATAAACCAGATTCGTTGAAACGTGGAAACAGTGTATTCAATAAAAAAGTCTGCCGGACGATATTGAGTAACCACCCAAATATATTCCTTCTCGTCAGGATTGCTTGTAGCCGTTTTAAAAATCATATGTGCTTCCACTTCGGAGCTTCGCGAATAAATTATGTGAGGTTCCCAACCAGTGGCCCACTCCTTTTCGCGGATCGGGCCAAAAAGCGGAAAGGCGTTATCAATTTCAGTTTTCACAAGAAAAGAAGCTGTGCGTTCGATTCGCTCCGAAGTTTGTGAATAGGATTCAGCATGTATCATAAAAACAAGGCTAAGAATTAGTCGCACAATTTTCTGCTTTTACTAAGTTGAAATTGCGAACTTTATAAACACGAATTTTGCCTGAAATACTGAAACGGAAAAAACCGTGACTGAAGCGGAACAAAATAACCCATCTGAAGAAGGTGTTAAACTAAATGACGGCCTTATGCGGCTGATCGGCATTCCATTTTTTGGAATTGCTATCCCCAACCTAACGGGCTTGTTTGGAAACCTGAGCTATACCGATGTGCGGTATTGGTCTGGATACATCTATTTTATAATCCTTGCTGCAGCCATCTGGCAAGGCAACCGTTACCTGCTCTTTCGCACCCGAAAAAGATTCACCTGGTTCGACAAGCCCATTGAAAAGTTAGTGCTGCTATTTATGAATAACATTTTCTACACAACGCCCCTTACCATTGCCTGGCTTTGTATGTGGTATAACCTGGCTGGGTTTAGTGCCATCAAGTGGGATGTAATTCTTGTGGTGGCCCTCATGAATGTGATTTGTGTACTCTTTGTAACACACGTTTATGAAACTGTTTTTATGGTGAAAGAACAGCAAAACGAACAAGTGAAAAACGCGGAGCTGCAAAGGGCCAAGGCCGAAGCCGAACTGGCTGCATTAAAAAACCAGATCGATCCGCATTTTATGTTCAATTCATTGAATACATTAACTCATTTAATTAAAGTGGATGGAACAAAAGCGTTGGAGTTCACCGAAAACCTGGCGGAAGTGTATCGCTACATTCTTAGTCAGAAAGACCAGACTCTCGTTTTGTTGGATGATGAGCTGGAGTTCACCCATAAATACACTGACCTGCTACATCTTCGCTTTGGCAACGCTTTAATCATTAAAAAACAATTTAACGGGACTGCAGGAAAAGATTTTTTGATTCCACCCACATCCGTCTTTGTGGCCTTTGAAAATGCCGTGAAGCACAATGAAATCAGCGAAAAAACACCCATGCATATTGATGTGGATCTGAAAGACGGACAATTGATAATCCGCAACTCGATTCGCGAAAGAAAAAATGCCCACTCTTCCAAGATCGGGCTAAAAAATCTGGATGAACGATTTAAACTTGTAACTGGCAAAGGGATTATTGCAGGCAAAGAAAATGAGGAGTTTGTAGTCCAGTTTCCGCTAATAAAAATTAAAGTATAATCTAACCCCAAAGGCAGGCGCTAAGGCACAACAATACAGTCAATGATAGTAATCATTATTGAAGACGAACTTCCGGCCCGCGCCAAATTGGTAGCCATGTTACAGGCCATCGATTCTACCATTCAGGTGGTGGCGCAATTGGGTAGTGTAAAGGAATCACTAGAATGGCTGAATAAAAATCCAGAACCCGACCTCGCCTTTGTCGATATTCAATTGTCCGATGATCATTCTTTTGAGATTTTCAGAAAACACCCGGTTAAGTTCCCGGTAATCTTTACTACGGCTTTTGATAAATACATGCTGGAAAGCTTTGAGTTCAATTCGGTTGACTATTTGTTAAAGCCCATTACCGAAGAAAAACTGCATCGCTCGCTGAATAAAATTCAGAAACTTGAACAGCATTTCTTTCAAGGGAACTTACTAAAGCTCATTCAACAACAACCCATCGCCAAACAAAGATTAGTAGCCCGCAAAGGCACCGAATTTGTAGCACTGAATACCGATGAAATTGCGTACTTCTTTTCAGAACATAAGATCGTTTTCGTACGCGATTTCACCGGCAGGCAAATGATTGTAGATAAAAACCTGAGCGAATTGGAAAGTGATCTAGATCCCAAGCTATTCTTTCGGATCAATCGAAAATTTATCGTGAATCAAAAAGCCATTGATCGTTTTAAACCCGATAGCGGTAAGATTCTGATTTTTCTAAAACCTGAAATGAAAGAAGAAATCCATGTAAGTAAAGAAACAGCTCCGGAGTTTAGGAAGTGGATTGGGAGTTAAAACCCATCATCTTTCGGATCACCCAATTCCATCCTGTTTGTTATTTCTTTAATGATTTTTCATAGACTTCTATCCACTGCTTTGGGGTTAGCTTCGAAGCCAACGTACCTATTAATTTAAGAGGAACATCCTCAGGCTTTCTAAACCGAATACACGATTTACCCATATCCGGTTTTTTATCAGAAACCTTTTTCCATTCTTTTAAAAACCAATCATGCAAAGCACCCTCATACACTGCCATGTGATAAACGGCAATGTGATTTTTTTGCGAGGCAATGCTCATAAAAGGCAACGCATCCTCAGGCTTGCAATGATACCCGGCCGGATATAGTTTGTGCGGCACGACATAACTGATCATGCCATATTGCATGGTTTCTTCAAATCCTTTTGGGAGGTTCTTATTAATCTCTTTCCGCAAGGCTGCCATAATTTCAGCACGGTCGTCCGGCAAGGTTAAGAGGTACTCGTTTACGGTGTTAGCTTTTGATTGCATACTTAAAATTAAAAGTTCATAATTCAGGATGTGGGAGAGTTGGGGAAAAATTCCTTTTTGCGAAGCAACCCGGCACTGATCAACGAAATAACAAGACCTACCGGAAAAATTTCCATCAGGGTCATTCCAAAACGGATAAAAGGATTTTTATACATTTCCCAAAGCTCGTCCTGCTTGGCTATTTCAGCTTTCAATTCGGCTTCATTTGTTATTTGTTGCTTTAGATTCTGAACATAATATTCCTGCATCTTCTCGGTAAACCCTTGTGAGACCGTGCGGTAAGCCACCTCCCACGATAGTGCATAAATTATAGAAGCAACCACCGTGATCAGGATCCCGATTTTAAAGGCAGTACCAAAAGTAATTACCCCATCCAAAAAATTGTCGCGGTACGATTTCACTCCAAAAAGTATAAGCGAAAGGGCGATAACCATGGAGGTGTACCCCACCCACATGCCGTTATCGAAATTGATCGTACCGTTATCATAAAGAGGGGCAGTTATAAAGAACATGGCCCCCACAATTACACCGGCAATGGAACCGTAAACAAGAATGATTTTTTTCATAGTATTTTGTTTTTGCTCAAATCACGCATCCTCGGCCTCAAATTTCGTCACCCAAAAGTATGATTCTCGGAAATTTACAAGAAATCATACTTTCGTTGTTCTAAAAAGCCGGGAGATAAGAATCCCGGATGCAGAATTATCCAGTTTCTTTACTTTACTTATAAAATGATATTTTCGTATCAAGAATTAATTGACAACTACTCCAATGTTACGGATTACAATCACCCTGGCTACCTTTCTTATATTCACATCACTATGGGGCCAAGAGAAAGAAGTAGCAGATTTCTCATCTCTTAAAATAGCAGGTGATGGTTCTGATGGTAATATGCTCGATTTCGCGGTAAGCAAAGATCAAAAGTATATAGCCATTGCCAACGAAAATAAGGTGATAAAGCTGTTTGATGGCCGAACCGGCAGATTTATTAAAAGGATCCGTGGATTTCATGAAAATCTCACCGAAATCATTCTGTCACCAGACAGCGAAAGAATTATTACTTCCGGACTGGAAAATTCAATAGCTGTAATCGATATTAAAACGGGCGACTTGATTAATTCTGTTAAGTTAAAAAATCCGTTGCGATGCCTGGAGGTATATGAGCACGGACAAACGGCTGTGGTGGGTGATAACAAAGGCACGATTACCTTTATTGATTTAACTTCCTTCTCAATATTATCAGAAATACCTACGGGTACACCACAAGTTACTTCACTCGCCTTTAGCCCCGACTACAAAGAAATTGCAGCTGGAACCGGGGTTGCCATTGGGTATATGCTTAAAAAGTATCCTATTTTTCTTATTGATGCGCAAACGCGAACTGTTTCCAGAAAACTGGAAGGCATGCAAGGAGCCACCACAGCAGTTCGCTATAGTTACGATGGAAAAACTTTGTATTCGGGACACAAATCTAACTCACGAACCTTGATGAAGTGGGATTTGGGTTCCGGAACTAATCAAGTGATAAACCAAATCTTTAATGTAGTGTCCCTGGGTGGTTATTCCAGCATCGACATCGACAAGAAGAACTCCGTAATTATAGCCACCACCGATGATCGCTCCATTCAAATCTATGACCTTGTTTCTAATCAACAAATCTCAAACAAATGGGCCAGTAAATACAGGATGATACGAAAGCTCGAACACTTTCCGCGCAATGTGTTCGGTGTCAACGATGGCAAGAATTTTATCATCGGGGGCTTTAATAAAAGCATGTTATATATCTACAACGCAGAAAAAAAAGGCATCGTAGGCTATATGCATACCTATAATGACGAGTGGGCTGTCGTGGCTGCTGATGGACGGATGGATGGATCACTCACAGCAATAAAAAATCTCTCGTGGAATGTGGGTGTGTACAACATACCGCTTGAAAACACCTATGATGCCAGTTTCACACCGAGGTTGCTAAGTCAGTTGATTAGCGAAGAAACCGTGCGTGAAGAATTTAAAGTAGAACAAGCCGCTAAAATTATTCCTAAGCTTCAAATAAAAAGCATTAATGAGAAAAATATAGCCGGAGTGGCACGTGGGGCTTCGGCTTATAGCACAGCACAAAAAAATATAACCATTGAAGTTGCTGCTGAACAAAACGCAGATCTGATTGATGAAGTACGACTTTTTCACAATAACAAATTGGTAAACACCATAAAGGCTAAACCGAATGAGCCGATGGGCGCTATGAAATTCAACGCAAGTTTAACCGATGCATTCGGGCAAGAAAATTTCTTTTATGTAACCGCAATCAGTAAGCAAGGCTTCGATTCAGAAAAAATTAATTTCATTGTTACCTATCAAGGCAAATCGGAGGAGAAAGCAAAACTCTTCCTCCTCACGATTGGTGTAAATGAATATCGAAACCCAAAATATAACCTAAACTTTGCCGTAGCCGATGCCACAGCCTTTGAAAAGGAAGTACAAAAGGGCGGTCGTGGATTGTTTGAAACCATTGTTGTGAAAAGTATTCGTGACAACAAAGCATCCAAAGCGGAAATAATTAAGGCCTTTACTGACATCCAAAAACAAGCCAAGGAGCAAGACATGCTTATCTTTTATTATGCCGGCCATGGCACTATGTCGGACGGTAAGGATTCTGAGTCTCAGTTTTTTCTGATTCCCCATGACGTAACACAGTTATACGGCAAAGATGAGATGCTTAAGGAAAAGGCTATCTCGGCCAACGAATTAAAAGAACTCAGTAAAAACGTAAACGCACAAAAACAAGTTTTTATTTTGGATGCCTGTCAATCGGCCGGAGCGATAGATGTGATGGTGCGGGGTGCAGCCGAAGAGAAAGCACTAGCCCAGCTTGCAAGAAGTACAGGTACCTTTTGGATTACAGCAACCGGATCAGAACAATTTGCCAGTGAATTTAAAGAATTGGGTCATGGTGTTTTCACCTATTCGCTGCTGGAAGGATTGCAAGGCAAAGCTGACAATGGCGATAAACGGATAACCATCAAAGAGCTTAGTGCCTATATAGAAAACCGGGTCCCTGAAGTCTCAGAAAAATATAAAGGCACGGCACAGTTTCCTTCCGGGTATTCTTTTGGTAATGATTTTCCGATTGCTATTGTAAACGAACCTTAAGGAATCAATCGCAGTTCCTTTCCTTTGCGGATGGCTTGCGTTCTGCGCGTTACATCTAATTTAATGAATAGATTAGCCGTATGCGTTTTAACGGTATTGAGGGAAACAAAAAGCTTGTCGGCAATCTCCTGATTACTTAAGCCCGTTGCCATCCATTCAAGCACTTCATGCTCGCGTTTGCTGATGCCGAGGCGTTTCAACTCAGTGTCGTTTAGGGTAAACTCAGGACCTACTAAAACTATTTGTTTGCGGGTGAGTTTTAGACCAGCCCATACACCTAAGCCAGTAAAAAATAATGCTACTAATCCGACATAGAATTCAATAGATAGATCACGCACAAATAATCGGTATTCTAAATACTTAAGCACAAACACCAAGGTTGCGAGCGTCAGGCCATAAAGAATTACCGTTCGTTTCATCTTCTTAAAATTGAGAAATTTTAGGGATAATAATTTGCTTCCGAAAACTAATAGTTTTTTACTGGTAACAATCCCAATTGCATAAATTGAGACCGTATGGATCAATACGCAAAAAAACGAAAAATGATCTACCTTTTACTGTTGGGCGGTCTCGTCTTTGTTGTAGTCATTTTCTATATCGCACTCCGCACTACTAAAACAACGGTGACGGAACAGGAACCTTACTCACGTTATATCAATAAAGAGTTAGTGTTGCAGCGCCCGGCCTTGCTGGTGAAGAACGTAAAAGCATTTAGTTACCTGGAACCTTATTTAATGGTAGAGGTAGATGCCCAATTATATTCTGAGATAACGGAAAAGCATTTACTTTCTGCCGGAACAACCTTTGATTTGAAAAAAGCGGTTTTGATTAAAAATGCAGTGAGTGGTTTTACCACCAGTATTGTGGTTGGTAAAATTTATGTTAACGAATTTCAAAAGGAAATCAGTTTTGAATATGTGTGGGGTAAAGAACACGTAGTGTTAGAACCCGGTGCAAAAAGCAGCTGGACGTTCCCTTTAGCGATATGGCAAAAGGAAGAAAACAAAGAAGTATTTTCTTATTAACCTTACAAGCTGCCAATGCAGTAGGGGATCTCTTGCGAGTTCAAAAGAAACTGCCCTTAAATTGCTTAAATTGCCATATGCTTTGGCGAATTCTACTCGTAATCCAACTTTTGCTGATTTCTAGTTCAGGAATGGCACAATCAAATCTGATTGTGGAAGAATTTTTTTATAGGGAAATCCCCCGATCGCGCAGAACCTTTCAATATGACGCACAAGGACGGGAGGTTGGTTCAAAATATTACAGTTATGTAGGCCCTGGCGAATGGGGCTTATATCTTTCAATAGAAAAACGATTTGATAATGCAGGTAATGTCATATTTTTCTCAAACACTCATTGGAAATACTCAGATGATTCTGCCTACTACCATACGGAAACAAATACACTATACAATGACGCAGGTAAAATTGCAGAAGAAACAACCTCATTCCATTATGATATCTCCGGCCCACAGGAGCGAAAAAATAAAACCGGAAATATATACCTCTATAATGAGCTAGGATGTTTGACTACTATCTTAAATCGAACATACTTTGAAGAAGGAGGATATTACGAAACGTCTGATACCAACGAAACAGATGCCACATGTCGACCCCTGAAACGAACCTACGGAGGAAATTACGTTACCATCTGGACCTATACATCAATCAATTCCTATACTGAACGGAGTTACACGATTGATAACGGAGATAGTACGCTACAGGGGGAAAAGTCATATGTAAATAACCTGGTAACGGAAGTAATCTACCCTGGTGGTGAACGCACCAACTATACCTATAATCAGCAAGGAAAAACTACAGAAATAAAAAGATTTAGATGGGTAAATTCGATTTGGGTTATGAATGAGTTGACTATAAATACCTATAACGAATTCGATCAATTAATTTCACAACAATTATTGGCCGGGCCGAATGTTGTATCAGAACCACCTCTCTACACAAGTTACACAACCTATGAATATAATGAATTCGGAAGTGTGAAGTACAGCGAAAGTGAATGGATAGATGCAAACGGTATATATTCTTCTAAAGCAGGGGCCACCACAACATTTCGGTGCGATGGCAAACCACTCACCTGGGTATCTATTGATTTAAATAACGGTACGGAGACATACAGAATTGTATATTACTATTCCTCATCCGCAACTTGTGAAGAACCCTCAGCCAATATTTCGCTGTTTCCCAATCCAACATTTCGGTTTCTTAAAATAAACTCAAAAGAACCGCTTCAGAATGCTATACTAAAAATCTACAATACAAGCGGTCAGTTACTGAGCGTAATTAGTGACACTAAAAAGATGTCCCCTATCGAAGTAGATCTTGAAAATTTTATACCCGGTATTTACATCCTAAAAATAGAGAGCACTGGAGGGGTTATAAGCGGACGGTTCGTGAAAAAATAAGCAAGTTTCCTACCCTTCCAGAATCTTTTTCAGGTTGACAAAATTCTGATTCATATCCTTCAGCAACATACCCTTAATAAAAGGAATCATCAGGTTCATTGGGAAAGGATTAGTACCCGAAAATACGGTTGTTACTTTCGTTGAACTTCCATCCACCGCCTGAGTTGTCGTATACGCCTGATTGGTGGCCTTAAAGGGTTTTTCGAAGCGCAACTCCACATCATAGCGCTCGCCTTCTTTGATCGCCTTAATTTCCTGCGCACCTACACCCACATTTTTATTATCGCTGCTCCACGCTGAAATAAAACCAACCGTACCATCCACACCCGTGTAGACTATTTTAATGTTGGGGTCGGCCATTACCCACACGCTGTACTTCTCTTGGTTTTTAATCTGTTTCACATAATTAAAAACTTCTGTTACCGGTTTGCGGATAATCACTTCCGTGGAAATAGTAAACGCTTTAGGCATCAGGGCAGCTGCTACCAGTATTAAGAGGATTAGCACGCCTAGCGAATAGAGGAATATCATGGTATCTGGGGTTATTACTACGAAGATAAAAATCCGCCATGTAACTACCTTTATCTTATTCCTGCTAATTTTTATCTTTAGGAACATTAAACCAAAACCCCTCTTTTATGCCTATTCTTATCGGGTTCGTAGCCATATTGGTGATCGGAGCCATACTTACCTACAACAACCTTGTGGGTGCACGCAATTCAGTCGAAAATGCGTTTGGTACCATTGACGTTATGTTGAAAAAGCGATATGACCTGCTGCCTAACCTGGTGGAAGTTGCCAAAACCTACATGAAACACGAAAACGAAATTTTTACCAACCTGGCAAGCCTACGAGCCAGAGCAACCACCGCCACTACCACCGATGAAAAAGTAGTGCTCGAAAACGAGATTTCAGGGGCCATGAAAAACCTGATGGTATCGGTAGAAAATTATCCTGAATTAAAAGCCAGCGAACAATTTACCATGCTGCAACGCAGCTGGAACGAAACCGAAGAACAGATCTCGGCTGCACGCAGAGCGTACAATGCAGCGGTTACCGCCTACAACAATGCCGTGGAAAAATTTCCGTCAAACATTTTTGCCAACATGTTTGGCCACAAACGCAAAGCAGTATTTGTGATTGCGGAAACCGAACGCCAGAATGTAAGTGCCAAGGCGTTGTTCAACTCGTAAGAGATGCAGCCAATCACGGACTTCCGGTCGTTTTACCAAGCCAGCCTGCAACCTAAACTGACCGAACTTGAAACATCGCGTGCCGCCATTGCCGGTAAAATAAAACTCTATGGTGCCATTGCGATTGGCGTTGGTTTACTCCTGTTGTTTTTGAAGGTAGGCATGTTTCCCTTACTGCTGGCCGGTGGTGGCATGTACTTTTTTTACAACCATCATGCGAAACAATTTCGCAACAGTTACAAAACCCAGGTTGTTGCATCGCTTGCACAAGCGCAGGGATTACACTATAACCACCTCGCTTGCATACCCCGTAGCGACTATGACCAAAGCAAAATTTTTGTACGCAGCCCCGACCGCTACTGGGGTGACGATCTACTCACCGGCACAGTTGGAAAAACAGGCATCCGGTTTTCTGAATTACATACGCAATATAAAACAGGAGGAAAAGACAAGAGTTGGCATACCATCTTCAGAGGAATTTTTTTCATTGCCGACTTCAATAAACATTTTATTGGTGAAACGTTTGTGCTGCCCGATGTATCGGAAAACGTATTTGGTAGCGGCCTGGGTGGCTTCTTTCAAAAAATGAACATGATGCGACCTGAGCTGGTGAAACTGGAAGATGTGGAATTTGAAAAAAACTTTGCGATCTATAGTACCGACCAGGTTGAAGCACGGTACATTTTATCTCCCGCTCTAATGCAGCGCATCCTTAGTCTCAAACAAAGGTTTAATACCAAAGTAGCGCTATCATTTATTGGCTCACATGTATACATAGCCATTACCGTAAACAAAAATCTGTTTGAAGCCCCGTGGCTTTTTAGCCTGGTTGATAACTACGAGCAATTGGAAGAATACTATAACGACATTGCTATGTGTGTGCAAATTGTAGAGCTATTGGATTTAAATACCCGCATCTGGACAAAAGAATAAACTATGAAATATATTATCGCAGCTTTGATTTTACTCCCCACATTGAGTTACAGCCAAACCCCAACCGAGCTGGCCGACCTGCAACTGAAAGGCTACAACGAACGCAACATAGAGTTGTTCCTGCAAGCGTATAGCGACTCCGTAAAAGTGTATAACTTCCCTAACCAGTTTTTGTACAAAGGCAAAGAAATCATGCGCCAGAATTATGCCGGCATGTTTACCAACCTTACTGACTTGCATTGCACTATTAAAAGCCGCGTGGTAATTGGCAATACTGTAATTGACGAAGAGCAGGTTGTAATCCGTAAAGGCCAGCCTGAATTACATGCGGTGGCAATTTATAAACTAGCACATGGTAAAATACAGGAGGTATATTTTATTGTAGAGAGATAAAATTTGAAGGCACAAGCGTGACGCTTTCGCCTGAGGAGGGGGATAAAAATTTGAAAGCACAATTGTTAGGCTTGCGCCTGATAATGGGGACCAACAAGAACAGGGGGAAATATTTTTAAAATTAAATGAGATACTCAACTTTATTCATCTTACAACTAGTCTCCTGCTCTGCTCCAAGCCAGCCAATGGAGTTTGATTTTGATAGTGGCAGCTTAATTCAATTATCAATTTCTGATAAAAAAATCTTTTATCAAGAAACAGGGTTTGGTTTGAATCTTTTATTTACTAATAAAACTGATACTACTTTTATTTTGTATGGTTTAAATGATGTGGAAAATGGTTGGTGGGATGGAAGGAGTACATACATGAAACCTGAAATTGCAATGGGAAGTGCTCTATTTGTTATAGACGCAAATGGCAAGCAATTGGATTTCCAAATAGCAAATGATCTTCTTGATAGATACGCAGGACATAAGCCTATTCCCTGGGATTCAATTCAGGGTAGGGCTTATAAGGGAAAAATTATTGTACCTGCAAAAGGAAGTGTAGATTATTTTATTCCAATAATACCAAAACTTAAACCTGACGGAGAAAAATATATTTTACCAAAAGGTGAGAACACCCTTATGTTCCTTTACTTCTCCGGCCATAACGTTTTCAATATTTTGTCGGAAGAAAAGATTGATAATGATGAGAAGCTACTCCATGCTAAAATGTATCAAGGATACATTATGTCTAATTCAATAAAATTGATTGTAAGATAAATCTTTATTTAGAGGGCTATTCCCCGTTCCAAGCCCATTCAGGCGCAAGCGTCACGCTTGTGCTTCTATTACACCACATAATTTAATTCAACAAGCCCCTTCTTACCAAAATAAATCTCTTGCGTTACTGTACAAATAATCTTCCTCAAGTTTCTTCAAGCGCAAGCGTCACGCTTCTGCTTCTCTTAACCTACATAACTTAGCTCATTCAAGCGCAAGCGTCAACTTTGGGCTTCTCTTACCCATTCAAGCGCAAGTGTCACGCTTGTGCTTCTATTACACCACATAACTTAATTCAACAAGCCCCATTCCAAGCGCAAGCGTCACGCTTGTGCTTCTCTTACACCACATAACTTAGCTCAACAAGCCCTTTCTTACCAAAGAAATCTCTTGCGCTACTGTATAAATAACTTCCTCATTTTCTACAAAGCCAGCTTCAATCGGGTTGCGGTGTATATATTCCATTTTTTGGTAGAACATAGTTGTATTTAAAATCTCTATGGGATGATTATGTTGTTGCCATAGTTGCCAATCCTGGTTATTGCTATTCTGCATGCCGGATTTTTCCATTATGTTAAGCATCCATTCACGCCTGCTTTCAGCCGGATGTTCGCTGATAGCCCTTCTCAAGCTGCGTGAAGAAAGCTTTTCATCTCACCAATTATTTTATCCAATGGCCTGCCTTTGCTGCCAACGATCATATGGATGTGGCTGGACATTATACACCAGCAATAAATTTCTAGATCCTTATTTTTCTGACAATAATGCCAACTGTCTATTACAATATCCTTGTATTCCTTACGAATAAATATATCGATCCAGCCGACAACGGTAAAGCTGATGAAATACAATTTATCATTATCCCCGAATTTGTATTTACGACTCATTCGAAACAATTAGAAGAAAATTACAAAATATTTAGTTTTTATGTTAAGGCACAAGCTAACGCTTGTGCTAGGGGAAGGCACAAGCGTGACGCTTGCGCCTAAGCAGGGCCTAAGTAGGGGAACTTCTACTAAATTCCTGACTTGTGATAAACGATTTTAAATAAACCTCATTTTCGCAAAATATATCTGAGTTTATTACAAAGACAAGTCCTCGATTGATCTCCCATACTAACTCACTGCTTACGTTTACATATTCAATCCTTCTTAATGGATTAATCAAATACTTTGGATTACGTACTTTGCCGTCAATTATAAGCGTCTGTTTTGAATTTAGAGGAACTACAATTAAATGAAAGTCTTTAAAATCGGTGTTTAAAGTATGGAATTTTGAATCAATCTCTTTTAATGTAAATCCGGGATTATCAGTAACTAAAAAGAAATCCTTTTCACCAGCCTCTAAAACATAGAACTCAAAGCAGAGAATATTGTTTGAAGCTTCTTGTTTTGCTGAACTGAAGCGTAGAGCAGAAGTCATCAACAATTCCTTATGTGCTAATTCTTCCCTTCGTGGATTATTTAAATGTTCTAATTTAAAGTTCTTGTAAAAACTATTAATATCGAAGTTTCTCTCTTTTACATAATAATTCACAAATGGGTGAGTGAGGGTATCCTGGAGAGCATTATCAAGTAATTTTTCCATCATTGTTCTATTACCTAAAAACTTCTCACGTATGTATCTGTTTCGTTGCTTTATACTTAAGTATGCCTCAATAAGAATCGAAAGTTCATTTTTCAAAATATAATTCTTTCTCCTTTTGAACACTTCTAAACAATTATTTAAATTCGTCTCATATGGAAATCCATGAGTTTCTAAATACTTGGAATCACCAACCCGTGGAACAGATGCTAAATCACCTTCTGCAACATCATAATAATCCGGCATGTAACAAACTTGTCCTGTATTGACTGCCTTGACAGTTTTCTTTTTGAACTTTATAACATGTTCAATGTTTGCCTTATAAAAATATCCAAATTTATCCGCGAATTGTTTTAAATATACTTCAGGTACATAATGCTGTTTTTGTTTACCGTATCTTTTGCTTGTAACTGGCACTTAGCTATCAATTTATATCACCCCGCCCATCCTTCCCTATCCAAACTTCTGTACTGAATCGCTTCTGCCAGATGTTCGATTTTTATTTCGGGAGTCCCTGCCAGATCAGCAATGGTGCGCGAGACTTTTAAGATGCGGTCGTAAGCACGGGCTGAGAGGCCGAGTCGTTCCATCGCGGTTTTTAATAACGTGCGGCCGGCATCGTTGATCACACAAATTTCTTTTACCATGTTGGCGGGCATCATGGCATTGCAATAAATATCCTTACGGCCTTTAAAGCGCTCGCTTTGTATCTCACGGGCTTTCACCACACGCTCCCGAATCTCTTCGCTGGTTTCGTTCTTGCGTTGGGTTGTCATCTGATCGAAACTTACGGGCACTACCTCCACATGCAAATCAATGCGGTCGAGCAACGGCCCGCTTACTTTGCTTAAATAGCGTTGCACCACACCGGGTGCACACACACATTCCTTTTCAGGGTGATTATAATACCCACACGGGCACGGGTTCATACTCGCCACCAGCATAAAGTTGGCAGGGTAGTCAATCGAAATTTTTGCGCGTGAAATCGTTACGCGCCTTTCTTCCATCGGCTGGCGCATTACTTCCAGCACGGTGCGCTTAAACTCCGGCAACTCATCTAAAAACAAAACCCCGTTGTGCGATAAAGAAATTTCTCCGGGTTGTGGATTGCCCCCGCCACCAACGAGTGCAACATCACTAATAGTATGGTGCGGACTTCTATAAGGTCGTGTGGTCAGCAAGGTTGAGTCGGCTCCAATGCGTCCGGCAACCGAATGAATCTTGGTTGTTTCAAGGGCTTCATTTAGGGTGAGGGGCGGAAGAATAGAAGGGAGTCGTTTGGCCAACATGGTTTTGCCAGCCCCGGGCGGACCAATCATAATTACATTGTGACCTCCGGCCGCGGCAATTTCCAGCGCACGTTTAATGTTTTCCTGGCCTTGCACATCTTTAAAATCAGCCTCGTAGTTGTTCAACTTGTTTTGAAACATTTCGCGCGTATCCATGCGCAACGGTTCGATGGTAATCTTCTTTTCAAAATAATCAATTGCCTCTTGCAAAGTCTCTACACCAATAATGTCGAGGTTATTAACAATGGCAGCTTCGCGTGCATTTGATTTGGGCAGCACAAAGCCTTTGAACTCTGCTTTGCGCGCCTGAATGGCGATGGGCAACACACCTTTAATGGGTCGTAAAATACCATCCAACGAAAGCTCGCCCATAATCACATACTTGTCGAGTTCTTCGGCTTCAATTTGTCCGGAGGCTTTTAATACCGAAAGTGCAATGGGCAAATCGTAGGCACTTCCCTCCTTGCGCAAATCGGCCGGTGCGAGATTCACCACCACCTTGTTGCGCGGCATAAAATATTTTAAACTCTTGAAAGAAGATTCTACACGGTGCTGACTTTCCTTTACGGCCGTATCGGGCAAGCCACTCATGTGAAACTCTTTGCCTTGCGTAACATTCACTTCCACCGTGATGGTGCGGGCATCAACTCCGTGTACAGCGCTTCCAAATGTTTTCGCGACCATTTCCGAATTTTAGAATTACGAATTACGATTTAAGAATTAAATCTTCGTAAGCTAAGATAAGAATATCAGTTGATTACCCAATCACTTCCTTCTCAATCAACAGAATAAGAATATGAATGATTTTGATATGAACTTCCTGAATGCGGTCGGCATAGCCGAAGTGGTGTACGCGCAGTTCAATATCTGCCAGCGGAGCGAGTTTACCGCCATCTTTTCCCGAGAGAATAACTACAATCATGCCTTTGGCCTTAGCTGTCTCTGCAGCTCGAATTATATTGGCTGAGTTGCCGCTCGTGCTGATGCCTAACAACACGTCACCTTTATTTCCAAGCGCTTCGAGGTAGCGTGAAAACACAAACTCATAGCCGTAATCATTGCTAACACACGAGAGATGGCTGGGATCGCTTACGCAAATCGCGGGTAACGCTTTGCGATTATCGCGATAACGACCGGTAAGTTCTTCGGCAAAATGCATGGCATCGCAATGGGAACCCCCATTACCACAGGAAATAACTTTGCCACCTTGTTTGATAGAACTTGCAATGGCTTTTGCTGCGGCTTCAATAGTAGCCAGATTTTTTTCGTCTTTTAAAAAGCTTTGAAGGACTTCTGCTGCCTGGGTAAGTTCAGCCGATATCAGCGATGCATAACTCATTTACTTGGTGGCAGCGGGAGGATTTTCTTTCACAACAGGTTTTGCTGATTCTTGGAAGTCGTAGACTTTCGCTTTCAGGGTATTGTTTTCAAGTCGCAAGGTATCGTGTTCTTTTTGAGAATTTCGACTTTCTAAAAAATTCCAGATCAAATCAACGATAAACAAAACGATGCCTAATACGGCTCCATACTTCAAGAGCGAAAGTTTACCATAAAGTTGCGAGAGCAGACCAAAGTCTTCTTTGTTTGATTCGATATAAATGACAAACATGAGTATCGCGAAGTGATACACTCCGAAGATACCAAAGAAAATGCGTCTGCGTTGATTCATTATGCAATCGTTATAAGGAACAAAATTAGGCTTTTTCCGGCAAAGCAAAAATTACAATCCGCATCAAAACCTTGCATGTTTATTGGTTATCGCTCTGCGTTCTGGATCGCTACCAATTTACGGTATAAGCCATTCTGGCTATTGAGTTGCTCGTGTGTTCCTTGTTCCCCAATTTCTCCATTTTGAATAACCACAATTTCATCAGCATGCTGAATGGTGCTAAGCCGGTGTGCAATCACAATGGACGTGCGATTTTTCATTAGGTTAAACAGGGCTTCCTGCACCAGTTTTTCTGATTCTGAATCCAATGCTGAAGTGGCTTCATCTAAAATCAATATCGGAGGGTTTTTTAACACGGCTCTGGCTATACTCAATCGCTGACGCTGGCCACCGGAAAGTTTAGACCCGCGCTCTCCAATCAAAGTCTGATAGCCATTTTCTGACTGCACAATAAAATCATGAGCGTTGGCAATGCGGGCTGCCTCGATTACCCGCTCTTCACTCGCCTCGGGCATCCCAAAAGCTATGTTATTGAAAATAGTATCATTAAAGAGAATGGACTCCTGTGTAACTACCCCAATTTGTTTTCGTAACGACTCGAGTTCATAATCTGTAATCGATACGCCATCCACCAGTACCTGTCCTTCGGTGGGATCATAAAAGCGTGGTATTAAATCGGCAAGAGTCGACTTGCCCCCACCCGATGGGCCCACCAGTGCCAGTGTCTTTCCTTTTGTTATGGTTAGGTTTATGTTCTTTAGTACGGGCTCGGTGTCGTAAGCAAAGCTTACATTTTTAAATTCAATTTCCTTTTCAAAGGATTTTAGTTCAGTAGCCCCTGGCTTACTTTTAATAACAGGCTGTTGATCAATTAATGCAAAAATGCGTGCTGCTGACGCAGTGCCCCGCTGCAGGGAAGTAATGCCATTGGAAAAGTTCTTGGCCGGTTGAATAATCATCGCAAACACAGCCAGGAAGCCAAGAAATCCTTCTGGCTCCAACGTGGAATTCTCACTCAACACCATATTTCCGCCAAAGAAAATGATTCCAGCTATGATCATCACACCCAGCATTTCCGAAACGGGTGAGGCCAATTCATTTTTATACGCCATCGACTTACTGGTCTTGCGATAGAAACTACTCTCCGCTTCAATTTTATTAATCACAAAATTTCGGGCATTGAAGGCTTTAATTACTCGCATGCCTCCAAATGTTTCATCCAGAATATTAAGGATGCGCCCCAGCGATTCCTGACTTTGAGTAGCTTGTCTTTTTAGTCGCTTGATAATCTCAGCTAACACTCCGCCTGTTAAAGGCAATACCAGTAACGTGAATAATGTGAGCTTGGGAGAAATGGTGAACAAGACGAAAAAATACACAATAATGGTGATGGGTTCTTTCAGTACCGCTTTGAGACTATTCATCACCGCGGTTTCTACTTCCGTTACATCGTTGGTAAACCGTGAAATCAAATCACCTTTGCGTTCATTATTAAAATAGCCGATATGAAGTTGTGTTACTTTTCTGAAAATATCCATCCTTATATTTTTCACGAGATCTACCCGGATTTTGGTAGCCATCACGCGTTCCAGAAATCTAAATACATTCGCCAACACCACACAGATTACAATCAATCCACAAATAAAAAGAAGTGCATTTAATTGTCCATTCTCTTTAATGATAGTAATGAAGTAGTGATTAAAAACCCCAATCAGATAATCCGTTGAAAATTCAAACGCAGGCATAGGAGGAATCGCTGCTTCTTCTTTGCCTTGTTTGAATAGCACCGTAAGCATAGGGATGACCAACACAATATTGAAAGCGCCAAAAATGATTCCCAAAATAGAATACCCAAAAAAGAAAACTAAACGGGTTCTTAGTTTATTGGCGTACGCAAGAATTCGCAAAAAGCTCTTCATCTACTAGAATTAGAAATCATATAACCGTTGCGGAATATTCCAGCGCAAAGCTACGGAAGTTAACGAGGTATTAGAGTTAAAGGCAGCCAAATCACTCTTGCTCTGACGGAAAATCTGCTTGCCATCAATAAATAAATTATGCTTCAGCATATACGAAGCGGTAAAGTCCACAAACAATATTGTGTTGCTATTGCCCTGGCCAATGGTGTTATTGTATTCCTGCTCCCTCGTATTACTGTTTTTCAAAATATTACCACCCCAGTTTTGATCTACATCATCGCGACCAGTTTTGGCATAAAATGTTTTTGCTATCACGTTAAGTTTAGGAATGGGTTGATAGCGAATAATGCCCACCCACTCGCTAAAGTTAGCGCCTAGCGGATGCGCCAGTGATTGCCGGTAATTGCTATAACTTCCATATTGTGAATAATGAGAATAGGTATACGGTCTCACTACATTGTATTCAGCCTGCAGATCCAGGTTAGAGACGCCAAACGCATCAATATATTTTACACCTGCTTGCATGGCCCACTTATTCGCCCACCAGCCATTGCCTGCCGAGATCTCATCCCACAAAAATTCATCGAGCACAAACTGACCATAAAAGGAAACTCCCTTAAAAGCATTCCACTTGGCATCCATACCCAACAAGGCATTATCGCTACTACCAAATTGTTGTTCAATAGCACGGTAAAAAATAACCGGATTCAGATAACTCAAGTCGAAGGTGTTATCATTAACAGAATCCTTCGGACTAAACACCACCGATTCAAAAATTCCAAGGTTCAGTTTCTTTCCAATGTTGAAAGAGGCATGGTGATAGGCAACAAACTTTTCAGGGTAACGCTGATTGCCTGAGGTGCGGGCATCGGCTGCCATCCGGTTAATCTGGAAGAGATAATTCAGCTTCCAAACCTTCACATTGGTGCGAAGAAATAAATTAGGTGGCGAGTAATCCGAAAAAATTAAGGATCGATAGCCGTTGCCGGTAAAGGTGCGGTCATTGCCAAACTGCATATAAATATGCTTGCTGATATTAAAGTCGATGTAGGCACGGGCCTGAAAGAAGTCGACACCATTTTCTTTAAAATTTTTCCAGAATCCTTCGTGTGGAATTACTCTGTTCCGGGTTAAATCTTCACTTACATACAGGGGCAATATTGATTGATTCTCACCAATGAATGTATAGAAACCCACCTTGCGATCAACCATGCCCCGGATTTCAATGCCCCGGGTGTTGATGGTCATGGGATCATCCAAACGACTGTCTGACCCAACACCAAGATATAGCACGGGACTAACGTGCAAATCAAACTCTGGAATATCTACATAGACTAAATCTGATTTATTTTTATACAGGCTTTTCAGTACAGGCTTCTTGCTAGTATTGGTTTCCGACCGACTCCACTCCCAACTATCATTGCGCAGATACGCGAGGTTATATTGGTCACTGCGTGATGAGAAGAGTGAGCCCATTGCAGCAAGGGTATCCAAATATCTTATGATGGCATCGCGCTTATAGGGTTTCACGGAAGTGAAGAACCCAGGCACAATCTTGCCTGATTTTATTTCGTAGCGATCAATCCAGTGATAATAGTCTTCATTAAGCGTGGCATTGGTGCTTTGGGTTGCACCGATCATAGTATTAAAAACCAAAACGAACAATAAAATGTACTTCATTAGCGCATTGAACTTATATACTCATCAACTGTATTCGCAACGTTAGGAAATTCCTGAAGAATTTTTTTATCAAACGTAATCAAAGGTCGCATTGTCTTTTTTGCTAAGGCTACATATTCACAATCATAAGAAGAGCAAGTGGATTGATTTACCAGATTCATGACTTCCGTGGAATCTACTTCCAGGTAAGAACCCATCATGCGGCTTTCCTTTTGCGCAACTAACCACTGTACTTCCTCTAATGTATAAAGTCTCTTTCTTAAATAGGCAGCCGCAATGTTCCGAAACTCACTTCTACACAAATCCGGGGCAGTCCAATCCGGATCCACATCATAAAGTTTAGCCACCTTTTCAAAATTGGGAGATTTCAGCCAAAAATAAGCCAGTATGTTGGCATCGACCACGATCATTCTCTACCCGTTTGCTTGGCTGCAATTATTTCAGAGTCAGTAAGAAATCCCTTACCCATTGTTTGAGCTTTCCTTGCCAGCTCCAGAATTTTGCTGTTATTATTTTCAGACCTTAAGGCGTGTAGTTGAAGACTCAGGATAATCTCGCTATTTAAGCTCCTATTGTTCCGCTTTGCCAATTCCTTTAAAATCTGATAGGTCTTTTCCGGAATGTTTTTTACGGTGATATTAGCCATAACGGTTCCATTTTGGTTCCAATTTACAACCTTACCATATTTCAGACAAATTCGAGATTAAAAGCCTTGCATTTCGGGACTGTTTTCCTACATTTGCAGTCCTTTAAGCAATTAGACTATGAAAAAAGGCATTCATCCAGAGTATAAAGAAGTGGTTTTTTGGGATACATCAAGCGATTTCAAGTTTTTAAGCCGCTCTACATCGGTTCCAAAAGAAACCATTAAGTGGGAAGACGGTAAAGAATACCCTGTTATTAAGGTCGAAGTGAGCTCAGCCTCGCATCCCTTCTACACCGGTAAGAAAATGTTCCTCGATACAGCCGGTCGTGTTGAGAAATTCAAAAAGAAATACGGAAAGTAATAGATATTTTTCTTAGCGTGTTTTGCTTAAAAGGTCTCTAAGAAAGAGACCTTTTTTATTTACTGCGACTTCATGTCATGCGGGTGAATGTATTTGGCGATGGAAATTGATCAACCTATTTTAGCGTCATGAATCTGATTCTGTTTGATAGTCCTACGATCCGCCAAAACCTGTTGCCTTTTACGTTCACGCGCCCCGTGGCGGCAATTCGAACGGGCATTCTAACCATTGCCGAGAAGTGGGAAAAATATCTCAACCTCAAAGCTTCCTATTCAACTGAATCCTATTTAAGTAAAAAATTTCCGCTTCACCTCGAAGCCGATAACTACTGGATCAATGGCGCAGTTTGTCCCAACGAAGACTTGGTAACGGCCATTCAACAACTGAAACCGGGCGATGCAATTACTAAAGACAATCTGATCTTGGTTGTTCGCACTCCCGATGATGAGGTGCCTGAGATTATCACCGGTACTATCAAGGAATTTACCCAACCCCTCACGCTGATCGATCAGGTGTGGAAGATATACCAAAGCAATGGTGCCGAAATCCGGCAAGATTTTAAGTTGCTTACAAAAGGTCGTAAATCAGCGCCTGTTGACGATGCCTTTACACGTATTTACAATCCCGATCAGGTGTTTTTGGAAGAGGGTGTTCAGATCAGGGCAGCCTTACTTAACGCAGAAAATGGCCCCATCTTTCTTGGCAAAAATTCTATTATCCAGGAAGGTGCACTTATACGCGGACCGTTTGCCTTATGCGAAGGCTCGCATATAAACATGGGTGCAAAAGTGAGGGGCGATACCACGGTGGGTCCCTTTTCAAAAATTGGTGGTGAAGTCAGCAACTCAGTAATTTTTGGATATAGCAATAAAGCACATGATGGCTTTTTAGGAAACTCCGTGATTGGAGAATGGTGTAACCTCGGTGCGGATAGCAACACCTCAAACATGAAGAACAACTATGAAAATATCAAGATCTGGAATTATGCCAAAAATGGATTCAAAGATACCGGATTGATGTTTTGCGGGCTCATGCTTGGTGATCATAGCAAATGTGGCATCAACATGATGTTTAACACGGGCACAGTAGTAGGTGTAAGTGCCAGTATTTTTGGTGATGGATATCCTCGCAATTTTATTCCTTCCTTTGCGTGGGGTGGCGCTGCTGGTTTTACAACTTATCAACTTAACAAAGCATTGGATACCGCATCGAAAGCGATGGCGCGAAGAAATGTAGACCTGACGGAAGACGACCGCGACATCCTTAAAACGATTTACAACGAATCAGCCCAATATCGGGTGTGGGAAAAAAAGTGAACTAATCATAAATCAGAAAAGTGAAATTCGCTGACATCCCAGGTTTAACCGAAATTAAGTCAAGGTTGCTTGATTCTGTAAAACAAAATCACATTGCGCACGCCCAGCTTTTTTTAGGCAAATCTGGTGCGTTGAACTTACCGCTTGCATTGGCTTATGCCAACTACCTGCATTGTCAAAATAAAAACGGGGAGGATGCCTGTGGAACATGTTCGGCTTGCAGTAAAAGTTTAAAATACATTCATCCCGACACAAGCTTTGTTTTTCCACTGGGGAATATAAAAGGTGACAAAGATGAAGACCGGTTTAAAGCTGAGATGCTTAAAACCTGGCGGGCTTTTCTTTTAGAGCATCCGTACGGTAATGTAAATGATTGGACCAACTATTATGGTGGCGAAGACAAACAAGCGTTAATTTCAAGAGAGGCAGGTCGCGAAATTATTAAAACGCTTTCGCTGAAACCGTTTGAGAGCTCCTATAAAGTAATGATCATCTGGCAACCTGAATTTATGCACCCTTCGGCTGCTAATGGTATTTTAAAAATTCTGGAAGAACCACCACCCAATACATTCTTCTTTCTGGTAAGTAATGCTGCCGAGCGCTTGTTGCCCACTATACTTTCGCGCACGCAAATGGTGCAGGTGCCAAAACTACCGGATGAAGACCTCGACACCTATCTGAAAGACAAGCACGGAGTTGAAGATTCAAGACGTCAGGAAATACTTCAACTAGCGGATGGCGATCTGAACGCAGCTATAAAATTAATCAGTAGTGAAGAAGATCACTTCCAGGACCGCTTTGCCGATTGGATGCGCAGCTGTTACAAAAGAGATTATCCTAAACTGGTTGCTTTTGCGGATGATTTTCACGAGTTGGATAAGCTCAGCCAACGCAATCTTTTTCAATACGCGTTGGGTATGATGCGCGAAACCTTGCTGCAACATGCAGGGGCTGATGCTGTGGGCCGTATAAAATCCGGAGAAGTTAAATTTGTAAAAGATTTCAGCAAAATTATGAATGTGTCCAAGATCGAAAAAATTAATCAGCTCGTTACCGATGCGCATTATCACCTGGAGCGAAACGGCAGCGCCAAAATGATTTTTCTGGATCTCTCCTTAAACATTGCAAAATCTATTAATCCATAAAGCTTTAAAAATTAATATCCATTCGAAATACAATTCACTTATGAAACGAATTTTATCTCGCCTTGCTTTACTTTCCGTTCTTTCTTTCACACAATGTTCGCAAGAAAGTGGATCTGATTATCTGGTGACTATCAAAACCCCGCATGGTGATATGGTGGCTATCTTATATGATGAAACACCTAAACACAAAGCCAATTTTATCAAGCTGGCGAAAGAGCATTATTTTGACAGTTTACTTTTTCACCGGGTTATTCAGGGCTTTATGATCCAGGGTGGTGATCCTGATTCTAAAAATGCTCAGCCCGGTCAACCCCTGGGTATGGGTGGGCCGGGCTACACAATTGATGCTGAATTTAATCCAAAATTTTTTCATGAAAAGGGAGCCTTATCTGCTGCGCGAATTCCCGATCAGGCAAATCCAGCGAAAGCTTCGAGCGGAAGTCAATTTTATATTGTACAAGGTCGGGTAACGCCACCAGCCGAAGTGGATGCGCTTAAAATTGACCAGGCAAAATTGAATACTGCGTTTCAACAAATGATGCAAAACCCAGCCAGTCAGCCCCTGATTGATACGCTCAATCAAATCTATATGACGGGCGATATGCAAGGTTATCAAAATAAAATCTACAGTTTAGTTCCACGTTTAGAAAAACAAACCGGAATCAAAATTTACAAGGAAATTTCCGAAGAAAAATTAAAAGCCTATACTACGATTGGTGGCTATCCACCTTTAGATGATGAATACACCATATTCGGTAAAGTAATCAGTGGGTTGGAAGTAATCGATAAAATCGCGGCCTTACCCAAAGGAGCTGGCGATCGCCCGATGGAAGATGTGCGCATGTTTGTAACGGTGGAAGAAATGTCGCGCAAAAAAATCACAGACACGTATGGTTATAAATTTCCTGAAGTTAAAAAATGAAAATTCTTATCACCGGAGCAAATGGTCTGCTAGGCTATAAATTAGTTCAACTGCTGAGTCTACAACCAGCAGTAACCGCCATCGCTACTGCACGAAAAAAAATCAGTGCACTTCCCGCCAATGTTCAATTTTTTGAACTGGATGTAACCGATCATGATCAAACAATAAGGGTATTATCACACACTCAACCTGACGTGGTTATTCATACAGCGGCCATGACACAAGTGGATCAATGTGAAACCGAACGTGATCTTTGCTGGAAGGCGAATGTAACCGGTGTTGAAAATCTTGTGGAAGCCTGTGAAAAAAATAATACGCACCTAGTTCATGTCTCTACCGATTTTATATTCGATGGGTCGCATGGACCCTTAGATGAAACGGCCATTCCCAAACCGGTTAATTTTTACGGAGAAAGTAAATTGGCCGGTGAAGAGATAATTCAAAAAAGTAAAATCAGTTGGGCAATACTCCGCACGGTTTTAGTATTTGGAGTTACTCCAGATTTAAGCAGAAGCAATATTGTGCTCTGGGTAAAGAAAAGTCTGGAAGAAGGCAAAAGCATTAACGTAGTAAACGATCAATGGCGCACGCCTACCCTGGCCGAAGATCTTGCGATGGGCTGTTATCTGGCCGCATCAAAAAAGGCAACGGGTATTTATCATATCTCGGGCGAAGAAATGATGACACCTTACGACATTGCCAATCAGACTGCAGAATTCTTTAAGTTGGATAAGTCGCTAATCAAACCTGCCGACTCGAGTACTTTCAGGCAGCCGGCCATGCGGCCACCCAAAACCGGATTCATTATCACAAAAGCAAAACGGGAATTAGGGTACCAACCGCATAACTTTAAAGACGGACTTGCCCTCTTGGCCTCGCAACTGCACAGGTAATTCTGCCATTATTAAAAGGCACTATTATTAAATCCGAATTATTTGCTAAACTGCGCGGACTTAATAATCACTTAACCTTCCTACTATGTCTGCAAGAGGTCAATTCGGTTCCAAGTTTGGATTTATTATGGCTGCAGCCGGTTCGGCCGTGGGCCTGGGTAACATCTGGCGATTTCCTTACTTAACCGGTGAAAATGGCGGAGGCGCTTTTGTATTTGTTTACTTGTGTTGCGTGCTCACGATTGGTATTCCGCTGTTGTTCAATGAAGTTGCTTTGGGGCGGATGACCAAGAAAAATCCAATTGGTGCTTTTAAAGACACCGGTGCCAATGCCTTTTGGATGATTGGTCCCATCCTTGCACTTTGTGTAAGCTTTTTTGTGTTAAGTTATTACAGTGTAATTGCCGGCTGGACCATCGGGTACATCTATACGTCTCTTACCGGCATGGAACTTTCTTTCGCGTCATTCCAGGCGAACGCCAAAGTAATTATTCCACTACTGATCTTTTTTGTGGGTCTGAATTTATTGATTGTTACAAAAGATATTGCTAAAGGAATTGAAAAGGCATCTAAGATTCTGATGCCGGTTTTATTTGTTCTGATTTTTGTCGTGATTCTTCGCAGTGTTACGTTGGAAGGCGCTGGGGCAGGAATTAAATATTATCTCGTTCCTGATTTTTCAAAAATTAATGCGGGCACTTTTCTAAAGGCGCTAAGCCAATGTTTCTTCTCCATGAGTATTGGTTGGGGAATCATGATTACCTATGGATCGTATCTTTCCAAAAACGAAAGTATTGTGCAGAGCAGTTTGTGGATCGGATTGCTCGATACCGGTGTCGCCATTATGGGAGGTTTGATGGTGTTCCCTGCGGTGTTTGCTTTTGGATTAGAACCGAACCAAGGCCCAACCCTGGTATTCCAGATCTTACCACACATCTTTAATGAAATGCCAGGTGGTCATATTTTCGGAGCCTTCTTCTTTCTGTTGCTTATGATTGCTGCACTAACATCCACCATTTCTATGATTGAAGTTCCCGGCTCCTGGTTGGTGGATGAAAAGAAATGGAGTCGCAAAAAAGCAGCCTGGGTTGTGGCTATAGCCGCGTTGGTAGTTGGCATTCCTTCGGCTCTCTCAAAAGGTGCTAACGAAACCCTGAGTACCATGACCTTACATATTTTTAGTCTGGAGATCACAAGCTTCATGGATATTATGGATTTCCTCTGGGGAACCCTCTTTATTATGATCGTAGCACTGTTCGTTTGCCTTTACATAGGTTGGATTATTAAGCCAGCACGAATTATTGCTGAGATCAATGAAGGTTCACCCTATTTTACAACTACAAAAATTGCGGGTGTAACTCCGGCACAAATCTGGTCTTTCTTTATTCGATTTGTTTGTCCGCTGGTAATTGTAATTGTGATCCTCAATCAGTTTAATGTATTTGGCGCATGAGTTCCGGCCGGAACGAAGTTCATGGTGAATGAATACTGAGTAAAAAATCACCTATTCATTGGACGGACATAGATATGTCTGGGTAAGATCGGAAGATGATTGATGTTTAGGCTGAGGCTAATCTGCAGCACTTATATTCACAGATTCAAAATTGCGTTAAACCTTTATTTATACGATTTCACGAAACTTGCTCGGTGTTTGGCCCGTCCAGGATTTAAAGGCACGTTGAAAGGCCCGGGTATTACTATACCCTAATGTGGAAGCAACTTCTTTGATAGTTACATTGTGATTGGATAAAAGGGAGGTTGCAAAATCTTTTCCAAGATCATTGCATAACTCACGATAGGATACATTTTCTTCTTCCAATTTTCGCTGGAAGGACCGAACCGTTATATTAAACCTCGCAGCTATACTTTCAATACTGGGAATCTGACCCATAAAGGTTGTCATGATTTCTCGCTTTACTTTATTTACAAAAGTTTCCTTATTTAATTTTGAAAAACGCTTCTTGATAAGCTCACAAAATACACCCATCAAGGATTCATCGTAGCTGAGAATCGGAGTTAATAACTTATCCCGGGAAAAAATCAATGAATTTGAGGTTGCATTCCATTTTATTGGCGCTTGAAATATTCTTTCGTATTCAGCAATGTTTTTCTGTTTGGGATAACTTAGAAGCACGAGTTCCGGGGTTATTTTTATTCCTGTCAGCATCCTGAAAATATTCACCGTTCCGGCCATAGCTTGTTCAACTCCCTGCCGTGCACTTACCGGAGAAACCTTTACCCACGGTGTGCAAGCCTTATAAGATAAACTAGCCTTATCTCCTGTTATTGAAATTGAATAGGAAAACATGTCACTGGCTACTACACTAAAACTGCATACTGCTTTAAACGCCTCTTCAAGATTGGGACTGCTTTGCATGAGAAGTCCAACCAAACCGAGGATGGAAGGGTTCGTTTGTTCCCCCAGATGCAGACCCAGATGTTGATCTCCGGTTTGCATAATAGCTACATCCCAAGCCCTGTAGGCCTGCTCAAAAGATACGTGAATGTCTGAGTGGTAAAGGTCAAGGGGATTAATTTTCAGGGCTTCGCACATGGATTTCAAATTTCCCTTCCTCTTCTCAGCTCCGAGCAGGATGTCGCGGACGAATGCCATGTGTGCGAACATAGTTTGTCGTGTTAGGTCCCTTTTTTGTCGCAATTTATTACCAGCAATCAAAATCCAATCCCGTTAAGGAAGAAAAATTCAAACAATGAAAACAAAAACAACTTTAATGGGAGCCGCTATGGGGCTAGCTCTCCTCGGGTTGATCAGTTGCGAAAACGAACTGGAACAGCCAATTCCACAGCAAACCTCAATCGTTCAATTTGCTGAGAACCAGGTAACGATTAGTGAAAACCAAAACGAGAAGAAGATTGTATTGAATCTGAGTAAACCTGCCACAAAGCAAGGTACTGTTTCAATTATAATTACTTCCAATCAACTCACTAAGTTTGTCACAGTACCTGCCCATGTCAATGGACGAATTGATCTTCCGCTAAGTAAGGGAACTACTTCTGTCTCTTTCCTGATTAAACCGGTAAACGATACCCAACGCGATGGTGATAAAACGCTCTCGGCTTTACTATCGGAAGTTTCTTCCGGTTTCGAAATTGGAAGTCAGCATTCTCTTACTGCTTTGATACTAGATGATGATGATGAACCTGTAGTGGATCTTGTTGAAGCTAACTTTCTGGTAAATCAAATTACGACAGGAGAACATGAAAGCGGAGGATCGGTAATTGAAGTATCCTTATCTGGCCCAGCTCCAGCATCTGGCGAGATTGGTATTGAATATGCTTCGGTGAATATTGGTTATGGTATTGAAATTAGGTATGGAATTGATTTTATTACCGAACCTGCTGCAGAGAATGGCAAGATAACGTTGGCGCTGGCCAAGGGTTCTCATCAGGCAAATTTCAAATTCATCCCCATCAATAATCAGGTGTGGCTTGGCGACCGCAGCATTGTGTTTACGCTTACCAGTGGTGAGGGTTGTGTTAAGCTAGGGCAACTTGTAGAGTTGCAGTTGAAAATCACTGATGATGAGCTTGCTCCAAAAATAAAAAGCTATGAGACTGTGGGTGGTGGATGGAAGGTAAAAAGGTCCTACGATTATGGCTACGATAACAAGCTGGACAAGATTACCTGGGAACAATATACACCAGGCTACCTGGGAGGAACCTACAGCTACGAGTATCAGCAAGGCAGGCTTCACAAAATGGTTGAGAGTGCCAATCGGGAAACGTTTTACTTGTGGGAAGGCGACAGAATTGTGAAGGAAGAGCAATACACAGACGGTCTGTTGAAAAAATATGTGCTCTATGGCTATGATCCGGCAGGCAATATTGGTGAAGCGGCTTTTCACTATAGGCAACCCGATGGCTCCATGAAGATGGGATTGCTGATCGTTTACCTTTATTATACCGATGGCAACTTATATAAGAAAATGGTCTACAATCCAGCAAACGGACTAGAGAATCTCAGCCTGATTTCTACAGTTACTTATGAAAATTACCTGGACGTTGAAAACCCGTTCCCGCTGGAAATTTTACCCAACGTTAATTCCCAGCCCAGGTTGCCCGGCACTTATCGTGAAGAAGCTAATGGTAGCGATACGTTTTTCAATTTTACCTACGAATTTGATGACATGGGCAGACCATTAAAGAGAACGGCAACCAGCAACATTGGTTCTGAAATAACAACCTATAAATACCAATGAGTTATAGCCCACTAGAATAAAGAAGAGACCCTTGAATTGGGTCTCTTTTGCTTTTTGAAGAACTCACAATAGAATCTGCAACTCGGAACCAGCGCTATGTTTTATACACATTGTTGTAGGCCGTTCGCTTCCACTTCCCATTTAATCTCTCAACCTATTTCTTGCTTCCTTAATGATGTCCATGTAGTCGGGATTAAATGGTTCTACCAAAATCTTTTCAAGTTGTCCCTCTATTGTCCAAAGAATTTTTTGTTCGGATTGGTCTGCAAAAATATCTGCATGATCGGTTTGATTAAACCTAGAGAGGAACTCAAATAGAACTAAAGATTCGTCTTTAGTCAGCTTGATTGTTATTTGGTTATTTTCCTTCATTTGCTTTGTCATCCTTATTCTTAAATAAAATATCAGCCTGCTTCTTAAATCCCTCAAGCATTCCATTGTCGTGCAAGTCGTAAAGAGATCCTGATGTCCGATGTGGGATTCCTTTGTATGCGAAGTCAGCCGTTATTCCACTTGCTGATATAGCCGTCTCTTGCCATGGTTCCAAAGAAGTGGTTCTCCCTGGCCAGTCCCCATGATGAATGATGCCTCCGAAGTCCTTAGTTTCATCACTAGCGTCAAAATGAATTACAAATGGATGCTCGTCAATTTCGTTACCATCTATTCTAATTCCGGTAAATACAAAGACCATAGCTCCAGTTGTGGAACCAGAAGCAGCTGCAATTACACTATTGAATTTTGTCGTTAGTCCATTTGATTTTATTTCGTCAGGCAGTTCGTCAACCGTCAATTTTTTATATGTTAGGTTAGGAACTAAGTTCTCCAGTTGCTGTCTCGGAGGTATTCTAGGAAGTCTTGTGAATTTATTCTTTGTCATTCCTGTCCCGGTTGTGGGTCTACAAGTCAAATCTTTTTCATTGGAACTTTACTGTCCACGGAGCCAAGCGAATGGCCTACAACGTTGGTACATATGACGTGCAGGGTTTTTGAAACGCGTCAATGTCCCACGTTGATATACTAAATTAATGGATTACACGTAAATGGCAACACCAAACCCCTGCATGGCATATGTATTTTGTTGTGTGCTGCCTGCAATGGTTCATTTTTAACTCGTGGTCCTTAATTTTATATTCTCGACCTGTCCCACGATTTGAATTAGTTTTTCACTGAAGTCCTCAAATTCTTTTTCAGTCCTAAATTTTACTTGAACAGCGTCCACGTTTGAGTCGAGTCTAATTCTCCATCTTCCAAATTTTACATCTTGAATGTCAACCGACCACATATTTTTCAACCATATTGATACTAAATAGGATCCATGAATAATTAGTTTGTCATCCGTTAACTCGATTTTTCCTTTCCTCCATCTTAACAGCCAAAGTCCAAAACCTATTGCTATACTAAGTAATGCTATGTTATTCATGTCCCAAAATATCTCAGGAATTATGCGAAGTATTGCCACTGTTTGTAATTCAGGTGTCAGACCACTGAATGGAGCCCAGATTAGGTCAAGCAATAAAATTATTAGTACACCGAGTCCAACCATTTTGTCCGCAATTTTTTTAACTGGTCTTGCGTGATATTTAACTGTATATTTTATGTCAGTCGTCATCGGTCACTTTTTTGTCCGCAGGTTGCACACAACATCCGAATATATGCAATTGTAAATATTTTCTTTATCTGAAAATACACAAAAGTGCACATAGCCCGCCAGAGGAGCAGGGTATATACACCTTCGAAAAATAAAAAAAACGCAAGAGCCTACACCCTTGCGTTTCTGATTTCCATAAAACCAGACTTAATCTAATCCACCTTTACGCGTGGCCTTTCTCTGCTCCGGCCATTTGTTTTGTTCTCCGGTTCGGGTATTCACGGGCAGCACACTCTTCTCCCGCGATGTCTTTTCAGGATCTTCACAGGCCATGTAAACCAAGATGGCGGTGAGTATGGCATTGTTGCGCACATCATCAAATACAATCTTATCGTAGGTATCCCGGTTTGTATGCCACGTGTAAGTTCCATACGACCAGTTCAAGGAACTCAATGAAAAGCCGGGTGCACCTGCCGCTACAAACGAAGCGAAGTCTGAACCACCACCACCCGGAGTTCCAGGGAACCGGGTCTCCAATCCTTTCTTATAATCTTCCGGTACTTTAGCCAACCACCGTGTGATGAAATCATAGGAATGTAAAAATCCTTGTCCCGTAATATTTACAACGCGTCCTGTTCCATTATCCTGATTGAACAATGCCTGCAGGTTGGCAACAATCTCTGGATGATCTTCTACAAAGGCACGAGAACCATTGAGCCCTTGTTCTTCACTTCCCCAATGACCCACTAAAATTGTGCGCTTCGGATTAGGGTAAATCTTTTTCAAGATGCGCATCGCTTCCATCATGACCAGCGTGCCGGTTGCGTTGTCCGTTGCTCCGGTTCCGCCATCCCACGAATCAAAATGTGCTGAGAGCATCACAAACTCACTGGGATTGATGCCTTTTATCTCGGCCACGGTATTGTAAGTAGGCACCACTCCCTTTTCTTTTGAATCTGCCCGCACACTTATCTTCGGTTGCTTGCCGGATTCAGCAAGGCGGTATAACAATCCATAGTCTTCCAATGCAATATCAACAGTAGGAATTTTTTTGGTATAGGCACCAAATATTTTATTTACACCAAACCCACGCGACCAATTAGACATCACAATACCCACAGCGCCTGCCTTCTCCAACGCCACCGGTAAGGTGCGCGAAGTATATCCGGTTTTTTTAATGCGGTTATTCCAGGCATCGGTTTGAGCTGTGCGTGCCGCTTTCATTTTCTCAACGGATTCTTTTGTTCCAAATTCGTCCCAATTATAGTCAGGTCTGCCTGTGGGCTGATGCATCGAGATCATTACAAATTTTCCCTTAGCATTAGGCAGCCAGCTTTGAAAGGCTAAAGAGTCTGCTACATCAGGAACAATAATGACATCTGCGGTTACTGTTTTTCCACCAGTACTCGGACTCCAGGCAAGCTGCATTCCTTCCAAAGATTTAACCCATGGAGCAATCATGTCTATATGTGAAATCCCTCGTTCCCAACCTCGCCATTCACCCCACTTTTCATTTCTTGCCGGAATTTTCCACGCTGCATAAGTTGCCACTGCCCAATCGTTTGCTTGTTGCATTTGAGGTGAGCCTACAAGGCGCGGACCGATTTGATCAACCAGTTCGTGCGCTAATTTTTCGAGTTGTGAATTTTCTGTTGCTTCTTTAACGATGGCATCTACAACAGGGTCTTTGAGTTGAGCAAAGGAGATTCCATTAGCGAACAAAAAAGCAACTAAAATCAAATGTTTAAGTTTTATCATAATCAATAGGTTGAAGGTTCTATAAGGACTTAAGATAAATGAAATCTAAATGGCACTAAGATCTTTTTCCAGTGCAGGTAATATTACCTTGTTTGCGGTTGATTCACATTACACTAAGCGAGCAACTATTTCGCTTGTATGCTCACCGAAGTGTGGCGGGGGCAAAAGATCAAGTTGAGATTGTTCGGAGGTTTTATTTTTTGCGATGAAACTCTTTACACCGTTCAAGCCGTTTGCTGTAATCAGCAACTCACGGGCTTCAGGCATTTCAAATACTTCTTTTACATTTTGAATAATGCCGGCCGGAATTTTATGTTGATGAATCATCCTTACAAATTTTTCAGAGTCGATCTTACTAATCGCATTTGCCAGAAGTGCATTTAACTCTTCCCGGTTTTCAACCCGTAGCAAATTAGTGCCATACTTTTCGAATACGGATGAAGGCGAAATCTCTAAGATTGAAATCAAATGCATAAACTGCCGATCGGTGCCAACTGCCAGAAGAATTTGCTTACCATCCTGTGTAAGAAACGAATCTCCATACGGAGCAATATTGGGGTGTGCAGAGCCTTGGCGGGAGGGTTGTTTATTTGCAACGAGCCAATTGCTGGCCTGATTAACCAGCGATGCAATGGCTGTTTGAATCAGTGACACTTCCACGAAACTACCCTCACCGGTTCGTTCGCGTTTTAACAGTGCAAGTAATAGTCCTTCTTTTAATTGATGTGCCGCTAACACATCCATTAATGCGACAGGCATCTTGGTAGGTGGGCCGTTGCGTTCACCATTCAGATCCATAAAACCACTTTCGGCCTGAATGACTGCATCATACCCTACCCGATCACTTTCAGAACCATACCCAGTAATTTGACCGTAGATTAGTTGTTTGTTGAAAGTGCTCAGTTGTTGATACGAGACCCCTAACTTTTCGGCATCACCAGGCTTATAACTGGCAATTACCACATCACTCATTACAGCAAGTTTATGTGCCACCTCTTTTCCTTCTGCGGAACCCAGATCCAGGGCGACAGACTTTTTTCCCCAATTAACAGAAGAGAAGTATGCTGACCGATCATCCGTTTGCTCCCCATTACCTTTCCAGGTGCGGGTAACATCGCCACCCGTATTCAGGCTTTCGACCTTAATCACCTCTGCGCCTAATTCTGCAAAAAACTGGCCTACACTGGGGCCTGCCAATACCGATGCTAACTCTAGTACTTTTAATTTGCTAAACATGACCTAAATAGCTGTTAATTAGTCAACCACCTGACAACGAAAATAGAATCATTTATCGCATTTTTACATTTCGATTGAATATTTAAAATATGAGAATACTGATTATTGCCGCGATCGTTAGCGTCCTATGTTCATGCTCAAATAAACCTGTAGAACTAAAATCAGGAATCTGGCGGGGCGTACTTGAAATGCAAGGTCAAAAACTTCCTTTCGGCTTAGAGATAAAAAAAACCGGAACAACCTACACAGCTGCTGTGATTAATGCAGGTGAGAAAATTGAGCTTCCGGAAGTTTCAGTAACAGGTGACTCCGTAAGAATTGTGATGCATATTTTTGATTCAGAACTCCGTGCAAAAATCAATGAAAATAATCTGTCCGGCTATTTTATTAAAAATTACGATTCAGCTTCGAGACTTCCCTTCTCAGCAACATTCAACGAAACGTATCGGTATATAGAGTCCTCCCAAAATGCATCCGTAAACTATTCGGGCAAGTATGCTTTACAATTTAAATCTCCGACAGAAACCTATGTATCTGTAGGCGTGTTTGAACAAACCGGTGATTCGGTAACAGGCACATTCTTAACACCTACCGGAGACTATCGTTACCTGCAGGGAAATGTGATAGACAATCAATTGTTTCTCTCCACTTTTGATGGCAATCATGCTTTTGTATTTACCGCTCAACTGCAAGGCGACTCAATAAAAGGAATGTATTATTCCGGCAAAATTTATTCAGAATCCTGGAAAGGAATTAAAAATGAAAATGCAACCATGCCGGACGCTGAATCGCTTACGTATTTAAAACCGGGTTTTGAAAAATTGGAATTCAGTTTTCCAGATCTAAATAAAAATCTGGTCAGCCCATCGGATGAACGATATAAAAACAAAGTCCTCATTCTACAGATCTTTGGAACGTGGTGCCCCAATTGTATGGACGAAACTAAATTCTTAACACAATGGTATGATCAAAATAAGGATCGTGGCATTGAGATTTTAGGATTGGCCTACGAACGCAAAGATGATTTTGAGTACGCCAGCAACCGGGTTAAAATAATGAAAGAAAAACTTAACGTCAGCTACGACTTTGTGATTGCGGGCACGAACGATAAAGTAAAAGCTTCTGAAACCCTACCCGCACTAAACCGCGTGCTGGCATTTCCAACCACTATTTTTATCGGGAAAGATGGTAAGGTAAAACACATCCATACCGGTTTTTCCGGCCCGGGAACAGGAGTTTATTACGAACAATTTAAAGAACGATTTAACGAAATGGTTAATGAACTTTTAAGTGAGGATTTGGCTTTAGTAAATTAATGAAACGTGTTGTAGTCGGTTTATCAGGGGGTGTGGACTCCAGTGTAACAGCGTATCTCTTGAAAGAACAAGGGTATGAAGTCATTGGTATGTTTATGAAAAACTGGCATGACGATTCAGTAACGATCAGCAATGAATGTCCCTGGCTGGATGACAGCAACGATGCCATGATTGTTGCTCAGCAACTCGGCATTCCATTTCAGGCGATTGATCTCAGCAAGGAATATAAAGAACGTATTGTTGATTATATGTTTGGTGAATATCAACGAGGGCGTACGCCCAACCCGGACATACTTTGCAACCGAGAAATAAAATTTGACGTGTTCCTGGATGCCGCTATGAAACTGGGGGCAGACTTTGTTGCCACCGGTCATTATTGCCGCAAAGGGGAAATTCAAAAAGAAGGAAAAACTATTTATCAATTACTGGCAGGCAAAGATCCCAACAAAGATCAAAGCTATTTTCTTTGTCAGCTTACACAACAACAATTATCCAAAGCTTTGTTTCCCATTGGCGAATTATTAAAACCAGAAGTGCGGGCGATTGCCAAAAAAGCAGGTATTGCCACGGCTGATAAAAAAGATTCGCAGGGATTATGCTTTGTTGGCAAAGTACACCTGCCTGATTTTTTACAACAACGTCTGGAACCAAAAAAAGGAAAAGTAATAGAAGTGCCAGGCAATTCACCCGCCTTCATCAATGGCTTTGATGCTGATGACTTATCGAATCTTACCAAGCCCTATGAATTAAATCCTCAACTGGGTGAAGAAGTTGGTGACCACAAGGGTGCACACTACTATACCATTGGCCAGCGCAGAGGATTAAATATTGGTGGTTATGAAAAACCGCTCTTCGTTATCGGAACGGATACCGATCTCAATGTGATTTACACCGGTAGTGGCGATGATCATCCCGGGCTTTACAGAAAAGGTTTGTTTGTACCTCAATCCGATGAGCATTGGATTCGTGAAGATTTGAAATTGAAAATCGGGGACTCCAAAAATTATAAGGCCCGCATCCGGTATCGTCAACCCTTAGAGTCCTGCAAACTCCATAAAAAGGAAGAAGGGCTTTACATTGTTTTCGATCGCCCACAACGCGGTATAACACCCGGGCAATTTGTTGCATGGTATGAAAATGAAGAACTGATCGGATCCGGTGTGATCAATTGATTATTGCTCCTTCAATCCGGAAATGCCTCCCGAAACAATAAACTTCATGGCTACAGGACCTGAAATATTGAGTGGCTTGATACTCGTTTTAGGTACCAGAAAGTGATTTCCTGAAATTGCATACGAGTGTGGAAAGTAGACGGCCACCATATCGGTCAAGCCGAGGCTACTCAAATCTTCCTGCGTTACAAAACCAATCTGATTTAAGTTGTTGTCCTTATTTATGGAAACGAGAACGGGTTTATTGAATTTTCGTTTGTCACCCACAAAAGCACCGATCAAATCCTTAAGCGATGAATAAATCAATTTAACGAAGGGGATTCTATTCATCAGGTGATCGAACCAATCCGTAGCCGTTCGGACGGCAAAATTGGAAGTCAGGTAACCAAATAAGGTGATCACACCAAAAATGATTAAAAATCCCAGGCCCGGGTAAGGCAAGTTGAGTAGTCCATCCAGCTGAGCGAATGACCAGAAAATAAAATAGCCGGTTGCTACCAGGGGCACTATAAATAAGGTGCCGCTAAAAAAATAGCGGGCTGTGGTGCGCAGGGTATTTTTCATATCTGTAAAAGTAAAAAGGCCTCCGTTTAGTTCGGAGGCCTTTCGATTATCATTGCATCAAATTTTAAATCGAGAAGCCGAGGAAACTCAGAAAGCCGAGCGACATCAGACCTACGAGAATAAATGTAATTCCCAGGCCTCTTAACGGGCCGGGTACATTCGAGTATTTCATCTTTTCGCGCAATCCTGCTAAAGCAACAATGGCAAGCATCCAACCAATCCCAGATCCAAATCCATAGACAGTTGCTTCCGCTAAATTGTATGGACGACCCACCATAAACAACGAACCACCCAAGATGGCACAGTTCACAGCAATCAAAGGAAGGAAAATACCTAGAGAGCCATACAAAGCCGGAGAGAATTTTTCTACAGCCATTTCAGTAAGCTGAACCATAGCCGCGATTACGGCAATGAAGATAATAAATTGTAAAAAGGTAAGGTCAACAGTAGCAAACTCAGGGCTAACCCATGCCAATGCACCTTGCGTTAATATATAGTTTTGAATTAACCAATTAATAGGGATGGTTACTCCTAATACAAAGATTACAGCAAGCCCAAGTCCAAATGCCGTAGAAACCTTCTTGGATACTGCGAGATACGAACACATACCCAGAAAGTAGGCGAAGATCATATTTTCTACAAAAATTGATCGTACGGCAATGCTAACGAGATTTTCCATATTTTATATTTTTCTTAATGAGTCTCTCTATATCCATTAATGCTTCGCTGCACCCAAATAATAAGACCAACAATTATACAAGCCCCGGCAGGTAACAACATCAGTCCATTGCCTTGATAATGAATGCCCATGGCCTCAAAAACTTTAAAACCAAAAATGGAACCTCCACCCAATAATTCTCTAAAAAAACCTACGATCAACAAAATCAATCCGTAGCCAAATCCGTTGCCTAATCCATCGAGTAAAGAAGAACCGGGCTTATTGCCCATGGCAAAAGCCTCCAACCGGCCCATCACAATACAATTGGTGATAATTAAGCCAACAAACACTGAAAGTTGCTTCCACACTTCATATACATAAGCTTTCAATAATTGATCGACCATGATTACCCACAGAGAAACAATTGCTAGTTGCACGATGATTCGAATTCGACTGGGTATTGTGTTACGCAACAACGAGATGATACCATTCGAACTGGTTGTAACGACCAACAAAGCAATAGCCATAACCATGGCAGGTTTCATTTGTGTAGTTACAGCCAGGGCAGAACAAATACCCAACACCTGCACAGTAATCGGGTTATCTATATCCAACGGATTTGTGATCAGCTTTTTATTTTTCTTAGAGAAAAGCGGCTCTGACTTTTTCTCAACAACTTCGGCTACGGCTGTACTCATAAGTTTTGTGATACGTTTTGCGAACTTTTCTTTAAATAATTTTTATAGCAGCTGAAGTAATCAGCAAACATATTGTTTACTCCTTTTGCAGTAAGGGTTGCTCCCGACATTCCATCTACTTTATGGGGATCATTCGAATAATCATTTCCCTCGCCTTTCTGCATAACAACAGACTCAAGCGCATCGGCATCAAAAATTGATTTTCCCTTGTAGCGATCCTGGATTTCTTCACTGGCAATCCGGGCACCCAATCCGGGCGTCTCGCCTTTGTGAGCGAATGAAACACCCTGAATAGTATTTAAATCGGATTGCAATGCTACAAAGCCCCAGATATCATTCCACAAACCAAATCCATATACAGGCAACACCACGTTGTTAACTTTTGATGGATCTGTTTCATCTCTGAATTCATATAAAGGAAGCAAACGCTCTTGAGGTGCTTTTTTATACTCCTTGGCAATATCCACATCGGTTGCCTTCATGCCTTCTTTTACATTTCCCTGAAAGTCGATTACGCTTTCTTTAACCTTGGCAGCATAAAGTGCATTGATATCATCTCCCTTCGTGAGCGGCATAACCGTAGTTAGAATATTTTGTTTGCGCTCAAGTTCTACGTTGGCATCTTGCAGGGGCTTTAAAGCTTGCGAAGCAAAGGCAAGCAAGCCACCACACACAACAGTAATGGCGGCTGCGTATAATATGATATAAAGGTTAGACTGTCGCACGTTGTAATCTCCGTTTTTTGTTTGCACTAACTACAAAATAATCTATCAGCGGGGCGAATACGTTCATCAACAAAATCGCCAGCATAATGCCTTCCGGATAAGCCGGGTTAAACACCCGGATCAGAACAGTAAACATACCGATTAATAATCCATAGACCCATTTACCCGTTTCTGTTTGCGAAGCGGTTACCGGATCAGTGGCCATAAACACTGCGCCAAACGCAAGACCGCCAATCACCAGGTGATAATGTGCGGGCATTTCTACATACGCATTTCCGCCTACCAAATTCAAGAACAACCCCATGGCATATGCACCGCCAAATACACTTACAATAATTTTCCAGCTACCTGCACCTGTGGCAATCAAAATAACAGCGCCAATCAAACACATCAGGGTAGAGGTTTCTCCTATGGATCCGGGTCTGATACCCATAAACAGATTGGATAGTGTAAAAACACCTTCATTCCAACCTGCGCCAAAGGAATTAAAAGATTGAACCACATTGGTTCCTGTTGTGGCCGCATCACCTGCTAAAGAAAGCGGTGTAGCACCTGAATATCCTGCTACTGCCTGGCCATCGCCTATGTAGGTCCATACATCACCAGAAATATCTGTTGGATAGGCGAAGTATAGGAAAGCACGTGCCGTAAGTGCAATGTTTACCACATTCATCCCCGTTCCACCAAAAGCTTCTTTGCCAATAATTACAGCAAATACGGTAGCTACAGCCACCTGCCAAAGTGGAATATCCGGTGGCATCACAAGGGGAATCAACATACCCGTTACCAGGAATCCTTCGTTTACGGGATGCCTGCGAAATGTTGCAAAAATAAACTCAATCCCCAGACCCACTCCGTAGGAAACCACAACAACCGGTAGTACTTGGATAGAGCCCACTAAAAATTTTTCCCCCAATGTTGCCCCTGCCTGACCAATCGCCATAAAGTGCTGATGGCCTACATTCCAGATTCCAAACAATAAACATGGAACCATCGAAATAATTACCGTCATCATCAGTCGCTTCAGATCGATGGCATCCCGGATTTGTGATCCTTTTAGGCCATTCGTGGTGGCAGGAGCAAACAAAAATGTTTCTAAGGCTTCGAAAGAATAATAATGTCTCTCCCATTTCCCACCTTTTTCAAAGTGAGGCTTAATTTTTTCAATCTGATGTTTTAAAAAATCCATCGAACAATCAATTAACTATGTTGAACCAAATCCAATCCTTCGCGTAAAATCTCCTGCACTTTATGCTTCGATACATCTACAAATTCACAAAGCGCCAGGTCCTCTTCAATTACTTCATAAATACCCAACGCTTCCATTTCATCAATATCTTCAGCAAGAATACTCTTTAACAAATGCGTAGGCAAAATGTCCATGGGTGTAACCTGCTCGAAAACCCCTGACTGAACAAACGCGCGTGGCTCGCCATGCGTATTCGTATCTACAACCCGCTCCTTGCCAGGTGACAGGAAGGAGAATAAACCAAGCGATCGGTGAAAACTTAATTTCCGTGCACCCGGTGTTATCCAGCCAATGAATTCTGCGTAATCGCCTTCCGGTAAAACAGAGATTTGATGGTCAAAAAAACCAACATGTCCATCTTTGCCAATAGCTGTTCCCGTTAAGGGATTGCCAGAAATTACCCGCACATGGTCGTTGGTGAGATTTCCATCAATAAATTTCTTAACGGAAGCCCCTGTATAAGTCTTATAGTATTGAGGATTTTTTACCTCTGATCCCGTAAGGGCCACAACACGCGAGGTATCGTAAATCCCTTGCAGAAAAAGTTTCCCGATTTGAATTACACCCAAGGGATTAATGGTCCATACAATATCGCCTTTGTTAATCGGATCCAAATGATGAATCTGAACACCCACACAGCCCGCAGGATGTGGCCCTGAAAATTTATTAACCTCTGCGCCCTTTACCTGGGAAAAAACAGTAGAGATTTCAGTGGTAGAATGTGTGTTAACGTGAACTCCGCCCGAGGTTAGTTTCTTGAGAATATCCACCCCCACTTGAAAGAATTGATCCTGCCCTTTAAACAAAATGTTATAATCAGGTGCCAATGGATGGGTATCAAAGGCTGAGATATGAATTGCTTTCGGTGTAGCGGCCGGATCAGCCACAACGCCAAACGGGCGCTGAATCAACGAAGGCCACACACCAGATGTTAACATCTGAGCTTTAATGTCGGCAGCAGAAAGGTTAGCGATTTCTGAAACCGAGAATTTCTTAAACGCTTCGTGTTCAATCTTTTTGTCGGCTAGAATTTTAATCTCTAGCAATTTTCTTTTTTCACCACGTTTCACCTCCACCACTTCGCCACTTACCGGTGCAGTATACATCACATTCTCATGTTTTTTATCATGAAAAAGAGGAGACCCGGCCTTTACGGTATCGCCTACGTTCACTATCGGCTTTGGAATGTATAAGCCTTGAAAATCGGTGGGCTTAATAACAAATGTTTCGGGTTGGTCTATTTCCACCACCTTAGGGGCTGCTTTACCTTGCAGATTGATGGTGAAACCTTTTTTGAGTCGGATGAATTTGCCCATGAGTAAACGGCAATAAAATTAGTTTAGATCGTGGCAAAATTAAGAATTAAATCCTACCGACAAAGACTTGTAGAAACAAAGAATTTGTTAGAAAAAAGCGGGTTTTTAGGATTGTCTAAGCCTTGTGTTTTCGAGGCCGGATCATCTTAGTCAAAGCCATCCGGATAACCTCGTCAACCTGCTCTTCAATCGTGATGTGGGTGGTGTCTATGCCAACGGCATCAGCTGCTTTTACCAGCGGGCTTTCTGCTCTGTTGCTGTCGATGGTATCGCGCTGTTGCAGGTTTTCGATGATAGAATCGATGTCGACCAGGTCATCACGCTCCAAGAATTCACGTTGTCTTCGAAATGCGCGCACCAGCATGTCTGCCGTAAGGAAAATTTTCAACTCGGCTTCCGGGAATACCACCGTTCCAATGTCCCTGCCGTCCATCACAATACCCCTTTCTTTGCCAAGCTTCCGTTGTTGCTCAACCATGGCGACCCTCACAGCCTTGATGGCACTTACCTGGCTTACTTGCTCTGAGATGCGCATTTTACGAATAGCCTTTTCTACATTAATTCCATTCAGAAAGGTTTCCGTTACGCCTTTTGAGTTAAGTATAAATGTAATCCGGATTTCACGCAGCGCTTTGTCAACTTCTTTCGGATTGGTAATTGCTATGTGATGCTCCAGAAAGTAAAATGTAACTACCCGATACATGGCTCCCGAGTCGATATACCTGTAATTAAGCTCTTTCGCTACCTCTCGGGCCGTTGTGCTTTTACCACAGGCCGAATATCCATCTATCGCAATGATAATCTTTTTCATCATTAGCAGTCTTTCAAAGGGCAAGGCATTGGTTTATTGGGATCTGGCTTTTTGTATTTGGGTTTATAGGAACCCCGTTGATTACTGGCGCAACCCAACAAACAAACCAGTACCAACATTATACAAAATTTTGTCTTGGTCGTCATAGCTAAACCAAAAATAGACTATGACCGTGGACAGCCAAAATACTTTTCGATAAATAACAAGTCTAATTTCCGTGATAACTCATTTTGAAACCAATTTTTTGGCCTGCGCCTAATTCCTGGGTCTTCTCAGTCTTTTGAAACAAGGTGATAAACTGCACTTGCGGGAACGGAGGTGCCATGAGGTCATTTTCAATAGCAGTAGTTAAACACAATTTAACAATTGTATTTAAATCCGATTCGCCTATTGGTTTTTCTGAAATCGTATTAAATAAGAATCCCAATTGCCGCTCTCCCTCTACCAAAAAGCGACTTTCGTGATTAATTACGATCCGGGCGATCAGATACCCGGGGTCATTCAATCGGTTATACTTAATGGAATCAGACATAAAATTATAAATCATAAGTTGCCCGAAATACCGGTTAACTTCCTTTTCCTTCATATACATTGATTTCATTACCGCATGTTCATCATCGAAGGTTACCACATTGGTATGCAGCACGAAGATCAGCAGATCGCCCGCCAACTTTACATGAAATTCATGCTCGTTTATAATTCTAAAGTCCAGTGTTACATCTTCATCGCCCGGCCTCACTTTTTTCTTGAGTTCGTCCACAATGCGCTTTGATTCTTTTGATAGTATTTCAAAAGCTGCCAGTAGATTTTTATACGTAATCTGTTTTGCTGTCGATTTACTTTCTAGCAAGCGCTGAATATGTTCAAGCGGATCGGGTTGGTTGTTCATAGTAAAAACTTTAGTTTAGCATTTGCAACATAAAAGCCTCACAAAGGATCCAAAGCACTAAGATTTCTAACCTAAATTCTCTTGAATTAAAATTTTCTTGGTGCCTTGGTGACTTAGTGGCAAAAGATCTGTGTAATATATAGTGAGTAAGTTGAAAAAATAAATTGGTTATGGAAACAAATGAGGAAGGAAAAGCAGAAAAGTTTTTGAAAGATTTCGGAAAGAAAATGGATCAGTTTCTGGTTGAACTGAAAGATGCTGGCACACGTGTGGAAGCAGACATGCAGAGCAAATATGAGGAGCTTAAGGTAGCTGCTGAAAAATTAAAAAAGGAAGCAGAGAACAAAGAGCGTTGGAAAGAAGTAGAAAACTCGCTTAAGAAAGCAGGGAGCGAACTAGAGAATGCTTTTAAAACGGCATTTAAGAAAAAAGAAAATTAAGGATAGTTGCCTGATGCCGGAGACCTTTATCGGGCACCTTCATCAGGCAACCAGAACCCTTATATTTTAACAGCTTTCCACTTCCCTCTCCGGAAAATAATAATGGCTGCAATGGCCATCAGCGTTTCAGCAAGGACGATGGCAATAAATACTCCTTTGGGGCCCCAGTCCAATTGCATCGTTACGAAATAGGCAAAAGGTATTTGAAACACCCAAAAGCCAAATAAATTTAAGATGGTAGGGGTGTAGGTATCTCCAGCACCATTAAGGCCTTGAACTACAACCATGCCATAGCCATAGAAAATATAGCCTAAACTTACAAAGCGCAACGCCTGAGCTCCATAGTATAAGACTTCAGCTTGATTGGTAAAGATACCGATGATGGATGGTGCAATAGTGAGAAACAGAATCATTACAAAGGCCATCAAAAAAGCATTTAGATAAGCTGCCCGCCACACCGAAGTTTCCGCGCGTTCGGGTTGTTTTGCGCCCAGGTTTTGTCCTACTAAAGTCGCGCCTGCATTGGCTAATCCCCATGAGGGTAAAAGCGTAAAAATAAATACCCTAATAGCAATTGTATATCCGGCCACCGCATTGTCTCCAAAAGAAGACATCAGTTTCATCAAAAAAATCCAACTGGCAGAGCCAATAATGAATTGAAGAATACTACCCCCTGAGACTTTAATCACATTGAAAATGATAGCTGCCCGGATCGCGAGGTTATTCCATCTGATCTCAATGATACTTAACCCCCTAACGAGGTAGTACAATTGAAACAGAACACCTGTACCCCGACCGATATTAGTAGCAATAGCAGCTCCCTCCACACCCATGGCGGGGATAGGGCCCCATCCAAAAATGAAGATTGGATCTAAAATCATATTTAAACCATTGGCTAATAGTAATGCCCGCATCGCAATGGCTGCATTGCCGGCACCACGAAAAATCGCATTGATTAAAAAAAGTAATGTAATGGTAAAGTTCCCGGCAAACATCCAGAATGCATAAGAAGAACTGGATGTGATTACATCCTGGGAAGCACCCATTAATTGCAGGATTTCTTTATAATAAAAAATACCCACCATGCTGATTACAAAAGAAATAATCAACCCAAGATAAATGGCTTGAACGGCTGCGCGGCTCGCACCTTCTTTGTCATGCTCACCTACCCTGCGGGCAACTATCGCAGTAGCACCCATACCCAATCCCATAGCCAGGGAATACAAAATGCTAAGCACAGATTCTGTATAACCAACCGCAGCTACCGCATGACTGTTACTAAGTTGACTAACAAAAAAAATATCCACGACAGCAAAAATGGACTCCATACCCATCTCAACAATCATGGGAATTGCCAATAAAAAAATTGCTTTGTTTATATTACCTGTTGTGAAATCCTGTTCAGATCCCCGAAGGGCCTCCTTGAACAAACGGAATAATGAAGCGGTTTTAGATAAAGCTGCTTTCATGAATAAAGAAAAATAAAGTTAATGAAATGACCCGTACTGCCACAAAGGGCTAAGACATTTGGAGCGTAACCAAAAATTCAACTGTATCCTAAAAAAAGGACTTCTGCACAGTTGAATTAAAATACCAGGATCATAGTGCGTTATTTCAGAGACTCAATATCACGGAAAAAATGGAATATTGTTGCACCGGTTCAAAACTTTGTTCAAATAATTAATAGAGCTGATGCAAGTATTCCATCAAAAAATAAAAAAAGGGGAGCTCATCGCTCCCCTTTTCATTGCTTAATGATTTCAATTATCCGATCGACACGCGCTTGAATTCTGCTACGGTCAATCCCTTGGTTACACTATCCAGATATTGTGCAATTGTTTTTGAATTGTCCTTCACAAAAATTTGTGGCAACAAGGTATTCTCTTTAAAGAATTTGTTGAGTTTTCCCTGAGCGATTTTATCCACCATGTTCTCAGGCTTGCCTTCTGCAATAATCTGAGCCTTGGCAATTTCAATTTCCTTTTCAATCAACGACTTATCGACACCTTTTTCATCAACAGCCACCGGATTCATAGCGGCAATCTGCATGCCCACATCTTTACCGGCATCGGTTACATCCTTGCCGTTCACTCCCTTCAAAGAAACCAATACGCCCAACTTGCTACCTGCATGGATATAAGGAACAACTGCCTCACCTTTCATGTGAACAAACGAACTTACTTCAATCTTCTCACCAATCTTTCCCACTAATTCCGTAATGCGCTCATTGATGGTCAGGTCGCCTGCTTTCGTGGCCAGCAACGCATCCTTATCTGAAGATTTAGTCGAAAATGCGGTCTCCACAATCAACTTACCTAAATTCAAAAACTCTTCATTCTTAGCTACAAAGTCTGTCTCGCAATTTAATGCGATCAAGACAGCTTCTTTTTTATCATCTGAAGTTTTAACAAACACTGATCCTTCCTTCGCATCTCTATCCGAGCGGCTAGCAGAAACTTTCTGGCCTTTCTTTCTCAAAATCTCAATGGCTTTTTCAAAATCACCCTCTGCTTCTGTAAGTGCTTTCTTGCAGTCCATCATACCGGCACCTGTCATGGTGCGGAGCTTATTTACATCTTGTGCGGTTATTGCTGACATCTTTTTTTAAGTTTAAGAATTCATGGTTATAAAAACAAAAACACCGACTGTTGAGGCCGATGTTTTCTATATTCTAACTCGGCAATTGACAATTAGCAGTTGACAAAGATTATGTCAATCGACCGTTGCCAATTGACTACTAATGTTCTACAGCTTCGTCTACTTTACGTTTCTCTTCTTCATCTTTCTTATGACCAGCCTCTTCTTTGTCTTTCTTACGCTCCATCAAGGCTTCTTCAATGGCACGACCTACGTGGTTTGTGATTAAAGAGATTGATTTGAAGGCGTCATCATTGGCCGGAATCGGGAAATCAATGTTTGAAGGATCTGAGTTGGTATCTACCATAGCGAATACTGGAATATTCAACTTCAATGCCTCTGAAACTGCGATGTGTTCGCGTTTTACATCAATTACAAAAAGAGCAGCCGGAAGACGGTTAAGATCAGTAATACCACCCAACAATTTTTCCAGCTTGGCTTTCTCACGGGTGATCATCAAACGCTCGCGCTTTGCCAGGTTGTTGAAAGCCTCATCCTTCATCAACTTATCGATCTGAGCCAGTTTTTTCAACGACTTGCGGATCGTAGCGAAGTTAGTAAGCATACCACCCAACCAGCGTTCTGTAACGAACGGCATGTTAAGACGGGTTGCTTCAGCATTGATAATATCTTTAGCTTGTTTTTTCGTAGCAACAAACATGATCTTGCGACCCGAGCGAACTATGTTCTTAAGCGCATAGGTTGCTTCTTCCAAACACTTCAGTGTTTTGTTTAAATCGATGATATGGATCCCGTTGTTCTCCATAAAGATGTACTCAGCCATCTTTGGGTTCCACTTGCGGGTAAGGTGTCCGAAATGAACACCTGCATCCATTAAAACTTCTGTTGTCAATTTCTCTGCCATGCTGTATCGATTAACGCTTACTGAACTGGAATTTCTTTCTTGCCTTTGCGCGACCTGGCTTCTTTCTTTCTACCATGCGTGAGTCACGTGTTAATAATCCTTCCTTTTTAAGGGGAGGGCGATTTTCATTGTTGATTGTTACAAGGGCCCGGGCAATACCCAAACGAATTGCTTCCGCCTGGCCTTTATTTCCACCACCTTCAACATTCACTGTTACATCGTATTGCTCGTTGGCTTTCACAACTGTGAGCGCCTGCTTTACTGTAGTTTGAAGAATTTCTGATTTGAAATAATCATTCAACTCTCTGTCATTTACGATGATCTGACCTTTGCCAGGTTTTACGTACACCCGTGCAATCGAGGTCTTTCTCCTACCGATGGTATTAATAATCTCCATATCAGAATTTTATTTCTTTTGGTTGTTGTGCTGTGTGAGGATGCTCGGTGCCGGCATAAACATGCAAACTTCTGAACACCTCGCGGCCCATGCTGTTTTTTGGCAACATACCACGTACCGAATGCTCAATAAGGCGCTGCGGATGCTTTCCAGTTCCAATCATCTTAGGTGTAAGCACGCGCTGGCCACCTGGATATCCGGAATAAGTGAAATAAACGCGATCTGTCCACTTTTTGCCTGTCATTTTTATTTTATCGGCATTAATCACGACCACGTGATCACCTGTATCTACGTTGGGTGTGTAGCTTGGCTTATGCTTTCCGCGCAATACTCTTGCAATCTGGCTGGCTACACGGCCTAATACCTGATCTTTCGCATCCACCAATACCCAAGCCTTCTCTACACTTGCTTTATTGGCATTGATTGTTTTGTAGCTGTTATGATCCACTTTTTTAGCTTTTAAAACCTAATTAATTACACTTACCCCCTTAAAAAGGGACACAAAAGTAGATTCAAGAAACTGAATATGCAAGCCGTACTGCACATTTAGGCAGATTATTCAACTAGCCTAAAACCTGATTCAGCGCTTATTTTCAGATAATTGGCGGATAAGGGCCTGAAAATCTTTTGGGTAGGGTGCTTCGGTTATCGCTTTTGTACCATCCATTAAGGCAAACTCCAAAGAATACGCATGGAGGGCCATTCGTTTCATAAGTGGCTCTTCATCGGTCATTTTCTTCAAATTAAATCCTCGTTTTACAGAAGAAACATAAAAAGGCTTGCCGCCATACATTTCATCACCCGTTATGGGAGCTTTAAGAAATGCCAGATGCACCCGGATTTGATGCATACGGCCTGTTACAGGCCGGCAGTCCACTAAAGTGTGATGTTTATAGGGTTGCAGGGTGGTAAAAGAGGTTTGAGCGTCCTTTCCGCTGCGGGAGATTTTTGCGGTGCCATCATTTTGCTTCAAGATAGGCACATCAACTACCTGGTTGGTGAAACTATGGATTCCATCCACGATAGCGTGGTAGATTTTAGTCACCTGGCGATTTTCAAACTGCATACTGATGTGGCGGTAAGCATCAGGATGCCGGGCAATCACCAAAACTCCCGAGGTTTCTTTATCCAGCCGATGGCCTACCTGTGCGTTGGGTTCATAATCTCTGGCAAGTGCCAGAATATTCTGACTATCATTACGATCCTCAAGGGTAGAAATAAAAGGCGGTTTGTTGATCAGAATGAAATCATCATCCTGGTAAAGGATGGCTGCCTCAAAATTAAACTTAGGAATTTTCACGCTTGCAAATTACTACGCCTCCCCTGATTCTGAACTATCATGCCGCGATCGGGGGAGTTTAAAACTGAATACCGAGCCTTTGCCTTCTTTGCTTTCTACCTCGGCTTTACTGTTGTGGCCCTCCAGAATGTGTTTTACAATAGCTAATCCAAGACCTGTACCGCCCTTTTCCCTGCTTCGGCTTTTATCTACTCGATAGAAGCGTTCGAAAATACGATTAATGTGTTGCTCTGGAATTCCTGCGCCCGTATCAGAAATCAGGGTAACAACATTTTTTTTTCCTACATCAAACGTTATGGTTACCTCTCCGTCTTCGGGTGTGTAATTGATTGCATTTGAGATCAGGTTGGTTACCACTTGCGTGATTCGTTGCCAATCGGCATAAACACTGATCTTATGATGATCGCCCAATAATTTCAGTTTGATATTTTTCTTTTCTGCCTTTTCCTCAAATTGATCAACAACCTCCGCGCATAATTTATATAAGTCGATATGCTCAAATCGCATTTTAATATCTCCGGTTTCGATCTGCGAAAGCGTGAGCAAATCCTGAACGAGAATATCCAATCCGTCTAAACTCTTGGCGGCTTTTTTCAGAAATTTATTACGCACATTTTTATCATTCACAGCACCATCCAACAGGGTATGAACAAAACCCTGAGCAGCAAAAATGGGAGTTTTCAATTCATGCGAAACATCTGCAATAAATTCTTTGCGGAAGGCTTCCAGCTTTTTTAATTCGTCTATCTCCTTTTGTTTAAGAGTGGCAAAAGAAAAAATTTCTTCATTAATTTTTTGCAATGGATTAAGGGCACCTGACTTTTGTTTAGAAATATTGGAGAGTTCTTTTTTCCGAAGTTTCTCCATCATTTTATAAATCTTGTTAATCTCCCGAAAGACGAGAAACTCCAACACCACAAAAATGAGCAGGTAGGAAGCTGAAAAACTTATGACGGCAGCAACAACCAACGCTTGCCGGTCAACACTTTCAATCAGCGAAAGAAATAAAGATGTAACTATGGCAATGGATGCTGCCAACAGGAGAGCCAACGTACGGGCACTATATACCATGCACTAACTGAGATTGAACTTATACCCCACCCCTTTTACGGTGGAAATATAATCATCTCCTATCTTTTCGCGCACTTTACGTATATGCACATCCACGGTGCGGGCCAATACGTAAACATCCGAACCCCAGATATTTTGCAATAAATCATCACGACTGAAGACTTTATTGGGGTTCTGAGCTAGAAAAAATAATAGTTCGAATTCCTTTTTGGGCAAATTGATCTCTTTGCCTTTCACGTGAACCGTGTAACTGGTTCGGTCAATCAATAAATCACCAATTTTAATCTGGCTTGAAGTATTTTTCTTTTTAGAGTCTCTTCGGAAGAGCGCGCTGATCCTGCTCATAAGCGCACGCGGCTTAATGGGCTTAAGTATATAATCATCTGCACCCACATCAAAAGCTGCAACTTCCGAGTATTCCTCTGCCCGGGCGGTAAGAAACACGATAAAGGTATTTACTAATTCCGGCATCGCCCGAATCTGCCGGCATGCTTCTACTCCATCCATCTTGGGCATCATGATATCCAGCAATACGAGATCGGGATGAAACTTTCTTGCAATATCCACGGCAACCTGACCATCAATGGCTGTTCTCACATCGTAGCCTTGCTTCTCCAGATTATATTTCAGCAGTTCTAAAATGGGCTCTTCGTCATCTACTACCAGCACCTTTTGCGTTGGTTTGCTACCCATACTTTTTTTGTAGTTTAATCGGGAATAAAAGTAGAGACAAATTAAGCCAATTAAAAACGCGCGTTAACACCTTAACAATTCCTTAATGACCAGATTCTTCTGGCTTAATATTACAGGAAAGGGTGCTTCTCAGATAGATGTTTTATGTATCGCCTTAAGTCACCACCAAAATTTTCATTCAGTTCATCTTTAAAGTTATCCTGCTTTGCCTGATAAAGATGATAGGACATGAAGTAGGTATTATTAGGAAGTCGGCTCCCCGGATTGGCATTTCGTGGTCTGAAAAGTGAAAGTGTATCTGCTGAATTCATAATTTTCGAAATCATCGCTTCCTTCTTTTGCTTTTTGCTTTCCAGCGATTCATCCGGCTGCAGGCTTTTATATAAGCTATCCAGCAATCGAGTGCCATTTAAAATGTGGCGGCTGTACTTTCTGTAATCCTGATCTTCCTGTACATATTGAACAAATTGTTCGGAATCTTTTCCGTAACGGGAAGCGAGAAAATAATAAGCTGCGGTATCGCCAACAAAGGAGGCCAGGTTTTCATTAAAGTCTACATTGTCCTTAATAAAGACCGTTGCGTGAACCATCTCATGAATAATCAGGCTGGCCAGATCGCCTTCATTGCGTTTAAGCATATTGCTTAGAATCGGGTCTGTAAACCAACCCAGGGTGGACCAGCCCCCGGGATTTCGAATGCTAACATCCAGGCCTTCGGCTTCCAACTGGGTGCGCAAGTCAATGGCTTTTTGTTTTTCGAAAAAGCCTTTGTAAGGCATTGAGCCCACTACAGGAAAATTCCAAACCTTATGTTTTAGCTCAAAGGGTTCGCAGGCCTGCACTACCCACATAATTTCCTCACCCTGTTGATCGTAAATAGTTTTATAGTTTTTGGTATCCTTTAGGCCCAGCGAATCGATGGCATACTTTCTTATCTCTTCAATCAATCTCAATTTATTTTTTAGTGAATCTGGAAATTGAGGATTGTTCATAAACTCCTCGATGGGTTTAGCATTCCAAACAATTTTTACTTGTCCGTACCCCTGGCGTGCGCCATAGGCAACTAACTCCCAGTTCCATAAAATCAGGGCTAGCAGTACTATCAGAAAACCAAAGAATATCTTTCTAACCATAGTGAAAGTGCAAATTAAATCTCCCGATCTTTATCTGCTTATTGCTTTGAAAATATACCAGAAAACAAGTTATACTAAATTTATTAGCTTTTTTGAACCATTTCTGCTTGCGAATACTATAAATAATAGTAATTTCAAGCCTTTAAATAATACAAACCGAAAATTAACGACTGAATTATATGAGTGACGCAAAAGAAAAACTAAAAGCCCTGCAATTAACGATCGATAAACTGGAAAAGTCATATGGCAAGGGCACAGTAATGATGCTTAACGATACCAAGGTGATGGATGTTCCAGCCATTTCAACCGGTTCTTTGGGATTAGACATTGCACTCGGCATCGGAGGTATTCCGCGTGGACGGGTAACTGAAATCTACGGACCTGAATCATCCGGTAAGACTACGCTGACGATGCATTGCATTGCAGAAGCCCAAAAGAAAGGTGGCTTGGCAGCCTTTATAGATGCCGAGCACGCTTTTGACAAGACGTATGCAGAAAAGTTAGGCATCGATACTGAGAACCTTTTGATTTCTCAACCCGACAATGGTGAACAAGCCCTGGAAATTGCTGAACATCTTATTCGCTCCGGTGCTATCGATATTATTGTGATCGACTCGGTTGCAGCCCTTGTGCCTAAGGCCGAATTGGAAGGTGAAATGGGAGAAAGTAAAATGGGATTGCAGGCTCGGTTGATGTCTCAGGCATTGAGAAAACTTACCGGCACGATTAGCAAAACAGGGTGTGCTTGTATTTTCATTAACCAGCTTCGCGAGAAGATTGGTATTATGTTCGGAAATCCTGAAACAACTACCGGAGGTAATGCATTGAAATTTTATGCATCCGTGCGTCTGGATATCCGCAGAATCGGGCAGATCAAAGAATCTGCAGATGATATTACCGGAAACCGGGTAAAGGTGAAGGTGGTGAAAAATAAAGTCGCACCTCCTTTTAAAGTTGTTGAGTTTGACATCATGTACGGACGAGGAATTTCTAAATCTGGTGAGATTGTTGACCTGGGTGTTGAACTTAATGTGATTCAAAAAGCTGGTTCATGGTTTTCATACAGCGGTAATAAACTGGGTCAGGGTCGCGATGCAGTTAAACAACTGATAGAAGATAATCCGGAATTGTGTGATGAACTGGAAAAGAAAATCAAGGAAAAGATCAGCAGCGGAACTTCACTCAAAGAAGAGAAGGAATAGAATTAATTAAGAGAAAGAAGAACAGGCCTGGGGTTTTATGCCAGGCCTTGTTTTTTAGGTGGCTCGAATAGCAATTACAGGATCCAGGCGTGACGCCATAGCTGCGGGTACAATACCTGCCACTAAACCAATCACAGAAGAAACACCCAGACCCAACACGATATTTTTTATCGAAAGCACTACCTGTAAACTTCCAAACGGTGCCAATGTCAACAGCCAGACAAGGAATAACCCTGCCAAGCCCCCAATAAGACTCAGGAAAACAGATTCGAATAAAAACTGAAACAGAATAAAATAGTTTTTAGCACCCAGGGACTTCTGAAGTCCAATTACGCTGGTTCGTTCTTTAACGGACACAAACATGATATTGGCAATACCAAACCCGCCCACCAGCATTGAAAACCCACCGATAATCCAGCCGGCAATACTTAGCACATCAAATACTCCACTAATCGCGTTGGCAATTGCTTCCGGACGGTTCAACGCAAAATTATCCTTTTGAATGGGTTTTAGTCCACGCTTTACACGCATCAATCCGCGAGCTTCATTTTCTAACTCAACCAAACCAATATCCGTATCAAAGCCTTTCAACCCTATGTCCGATCCCAATTCATTCCAACGCCCGGTACCCGTTTGATATAACTTCCTAAATGCATCATAGGGAATAATTACGCTATAGTCATTACTAGGAGTACCCAAAAAACTTTCTCCTTCGCGTTTGGTAACACCCACCACGGTAAACTTCAGGTTCCTGATTTTTACCTCCATGCCCATGGGAGATTCCGCATTTGGGAACAATGCTTTGGCAACTTCAAAACCAATAATCACCACATTACGGCCACCTTCAATTTCATCATTGGTAAGATAACGGCCCCGATCTATATCAACTTCAAAAATTTTATCGAAATCTAAATCCGCACCCTTCAAGGTTATTTCACTGATCCCATTATTACCGCCCTTTACAGTTATTCCGCCACGGTCGGCATAGATAGCTACCGTTTGAGCGTCCTTCATATTTGACCTTAAAAATTTGTACTCTGCGTATGAAACATTAGGCCGTGTGATATATTCTTTCCACCAATCACGGCCCCCACCACCGGTAAATGGCCATTTGCCAACGTAGATCACATTGGTTCCTAAAAAATTAAAGCTTTCCCGAATGTTTTTTTCAAGGGAGTCAACCAAGGTTAAAACGGCAATGATTGAAAAGATACCAATGGTAACTCCCAGCAAGGATAGAACTGTGCGGAGAATATTGGATTTTAGTGCTCGCCAGGCAAAGCCCAGGCTTTCGTAGATTAAGCGTAATGTAAGCATGTGTGGTTAAACGCGGAAAAAGGAATTTCAGGTTGCAATAAACATTGTTTTTTACTCAATATCTCAAGTTTTGAGCTTGAATGGACAAACTCTTTACAAAAGAGGTACTTTCCAGACGGTAGAAAGCCTAAAATGTTTCCAAAAACTAGTCTGGAAATTTCATTTAGCTAGAAAACATATCCTATTTTTGCGTCCTTATAAAAAAACGCCCCCTTCGCGGGGTATAAAAAGCCCGTAAGCTTATGAAACTTTCAGAGTTCAAATTTGAAATCCCCAACAGTTTAATTGCCTCACACCCTGCCGAGAACCGCGATGATGCGCGAATGATGGTTATCCATCGCGATACAGGAAAAATTGAACACAAGATTTTTAAAGACATTGTAAATTATTTTGAAGAAGGGGATGTGATGGTGGGTAACGACACCATGGTATTTCCAGCTCGTCTTTATGGTCGCAAAGAAAAGACCGGTGCCAAGATTGAAGTATTTCTTCTTCGTGAATTAAATGCCGAAATGCATTTATGGGATGTGCTGGTGGATCCGGCCCGTAAAATCCGGGTGGGTAATAAATTATACTTTGGTGATGGCGACCTGGTTGCTGAAGTCATTGATAATACCACTTCACGGGGACGGACCATTCGATTTTTGTTTGATGGTGATTCAGCAGCCTTTGATAAAATTGTTGAGACCTTGGGTGAGACTCCCCTACCCAAGTACATAAAACGTAAAGTTGAACCCGCAGACAAAGAAAGATTTCAAACGATCTTTGCGAAAAATAAAGGTGCCGTTTCGGCTCCTACTGCTGGCATGCACTTTACCCGGCAGTTGGCCAAGCGCTTACAGATAAAAGGCGTTGATATGGCCTTTGTTACGTTACATATTGGCTTAGGAACCTTCCGCGCAGTTGATGTGGAAGACCTCACTAAACATAAAATGGATTCTGAAAATTTTATTGTTGGTTCAGAGGCTGTTAAAATAGTAAACCGCGCACTTGACGATAAGAAAAAAGTATGCGCCATTGGTACTACTACCATGCGCGCTTTGGAAACTGCTGTATCAGCGAATAACCGGTTAAAAGAACGTGAAGGATGGACGGATAAATTTATCTTTCCACCCTACGAATTTAAAATATGCAGCGCAATGGTAACTAATTTCCATCAACCTGAATCTACGTTGCTGATGATGGCGTGTGCCTTTGGCGGTTTTGATTTGGTTATGAAAGCCTATGAGACTGCCAAGAAAGAGAAATACAAATTCCTCACCTACGGTGATGCAATGCTGATTATTTAAATTCTTATTGAATACAATGAAATGCCCTCACCTTAAAATGAGGGTATTTTTTTACCTAAGAATTTCTGATCAGGTATAAATGAAGCGAAATGGCAACCGGGTAAATAAAGAGATAAACCGGTGAAGGTTTAAGAAATCCCATCAGCATGGTTACTGGTATGAGTAAAAGAAAAATGCCAATGCCTATAATCCAATTCTTATTAGGAGAATTGGATCTGTAAATTTGAAGTAGCCGGTACACCAGGTAAGTGATTACAGCTACATTAAAGGCGAGAAGAAAAATGCGAATAAGTATCATACAATCAAAAACGGTATTTTTACAAATCTATGCATTCTAAAGAATATGCTCTTATAGTTGCCGGGGGTAAAGGCACACGCATTAAAAGCAAATTACCTAAACAATTTTTAGAACTGAATGGTAAACCAGTTTTACTGCACACGCTCGAAGCATTCTACCGGTACTCAGAGCAAATAAATATTGTGCTTGTGCTACCTGAAGACGACTTCACAATCTGGAAAGAAATTTGTAAAAAATATAATTTCAACAAACCCATCATTGTACAAAAAGGAGGGGAAAGCCGATTTCAATCTGTGAAGAATGGTTTAGAAAAAATTGAAGGCGATGGTTTGGTAGCCATTCATGATGGGGTGCGCCCACTGGTGAGCGAAGATATTATTGGTGCTTCCTTTCGGTTAGCGGCTGTCCATCAATCAGCGGTTGCTGCCGTGCGACTAAAAGAATCTATTCGCATGACAGACCAGGACAACACAAAGGCCATGGATCGTTCACGTTTTCGGTTAATTCAAACACCGCAAACTTTTGATTTAAATCTCATTAGGCAAGCGTATCAAATAAAAGAAGATACCAGCATGACGGACGATGCCAGTGTAGCTGAGAAATCGGGGCATGTTATTTCTCTCTTTGAAGGGAGTTATGAGAATATTAAGATAACAACGGCTGAAGATCTAATTATTGCCGAGGCACTTCTTAATTCAAAATCAAAAAACTAAAAAAGAAAATGGCCACACATTGTGCAGCCATTTTCAGCTTGACTCATTATCAATTTAATATTCGTCTTCGTTAAAGAAAAAATCCTCTTTGGTCGGATAATCCGGCCAGATTTCCTCAATACTTTCATACGGTTGTCCGTCATCCTCCAACTCCTGCAAATTCTCCACAACTTCCAGAGGGGCGCCTGAGCGAATTGAGAAATCAATCAATTCATCTTTGGTGGCCGGCCAGGGCGCATCCTCGAGGTACGATGCTAATTCCAATGTCCAATACATAGATTTATCCTCCCTTTAATTTTCCGCAAAAATAGAATTAAATCACCCATAGTCAATAGGCACTGATCGATAGTTCAGGATTTAAAAAAGTACATCATTTCCTTTTCATTCTGGCATGCCCATATCTGTGGACTATTGACTCAAAAAAGCCATATTTGCGATCTTATTTAACTCAAATCTCCATGGCAGACGAAAAAATAATTTTCTCAATGACGGGTGTCAACAAGATTTACCCGCCTCAAAAGCAAGTATTGAAGAACATTTACCTGTCTTTCTTTTATGGAGCCAAAATCGGAGTGTTGGGTTTAAACGGCTCAGGTAAATCTTCGCTTTTACGGATAATTGCAGGTATTGATAAAGAATTTCAGGGCGAGGTAGTTTCTGACCTCGGCTATTCGGTTGGCTATCTGGAGCAAGAACCTCAACTGGATAAAACCAAAACAGTAAGAGAAATTGTTGAAGAGGGCGTAAAAGATGTTGTTGCTCTTTTAAAAGAATTTGAGGCAATCAATGAGAAGTTTGGCGATCCGGCAGTTTTGGAAGATCCGGATGCCATGGATAAACTTATTGCCCGCCAGGGTGAAGTACAAGAAAAATTAGACGCAGTAAATGCGTGGGAACTTGATCATAAACTGGATCGCGCCATGGACGCTTTACGCTGTCCTCCGCCTGAAGCAAAAGTTGAGTATCTCTCAGGTGGTGAAAAAAGACGCGTGGCTTTATGTCGTCTGTTATTACAAACCCCGGATGTGCTTTTGCTCGATGAACCCACCAACCATCTGGATGCAGAATCCGTGCAGTGGCTTGAGGAGCATCTTCGTCAATACAAAGGAACCATCATCGCGGTAACGCACGACAGATACTTTTTGGATAATGTAGCGGGTTGGATTCTGGAATTGGATCGTGGTGAAGGCATTCCCTGGAAAGGAAATTATTCTAGCTGGCTCGATCAAAAACAGAAGCGTTTAGCGCAAGAAGAAAAAACAGAATCCAAGAGACAGAAGTCACTTGAGCGCGAGTTAGAATGGGTGCGCATGAGTCCGAAAGGCCGCCATGCAAAGGGAAAAGCCCGCTTGGGTGCTTACGAGAAACTGATTAGCCAGGAGAATCGCGAGAAGGAAGACAAGCTTGAGATTTTTATTCCGCCCGGGCCACGACTTGGCAATAAGGTTATTGAAGCGAACGGAGTTTCAAAAGCCTATGGCGATAAGCTCTTATATGAGAACCTCACTTTTACCCTTCCTCCGGCTGGCATTGTTGGTATCATAGGGCCCAATGGTGCTGGTAAAACAACGCTTTTCAAGATGATTACCGGAAAGGAAAAACCTGATAGTGGCACCTTCTCTGTAGGAGAGACTGTGAAGATTGCATATGTAGATCAGGAGCATGATGATCTGAAACCCGAAGACACAGTTTGGCAAGCTATAACCGGTGGACAAGAATTAATTCTAATCGGAGGCAAAGAAACTAACTCCCGTGCTTATGTAAGCAAGTTTAATTTCAGCGGAACCGATCAACAGAAAAAAGTAAAAGAACTGTCCGGTGGCATGCGCAACCGTGCCCATTTGGCGATTGCTTTAAAACAAGGGGGAAACTTGCTTCTCCTTGACGAACCTACCAATGATCTTGATGTAAACACACTGCGGGCATTGGAAGAAGCCTTGGAAAATTTTGGTGGTTGTGCTGTTATTATTTCTCACGATCGTTGGTTTTTGGATCGTGTATGCACACATATATTGGCATTTGAAGGCGACTCCCAGGTATTCTGGTATGAAGGAACCTTCAGTGAATACGAAGAGAACCGGAAAAAGCGTGTGGGTGATGATCAGCCACATCGGATCAGGTATAAGAAACTGGTTAAATAATGCACAGTTTGACATTGAGTGGCCAACTTTCTAAATTTAACTTATGAAAGGTGTAAACTTCATAACCAATAATAAAGGCGAGAAGACTGCTGTCGTAATTGATTTCAAAAAATACAAAGAAGAGGTTTTGGATTTTATTGATGGTCTGGAGAGTGCTTCGAGGGCAGAAGAACCAAGTGTTGACTTTGAACGAACAATAGCCAAAATCATAAAAACAAAATCTGTAAAATCACGAGTAGGTGTACAGCATAAGAATAAAAAAGTCAGCCGTAAAAGAGCTGGAAAAACTCCCACTTAAAATTATTCTTCTCTTACAGGAAAAGATAAAAGCACTATCCCTAAATCCTTATCCTAATGGGTATAAAAAACTAAAAGGATTTAAGGATTTGTATAGGGTAAGAGTTGGAGATTATTGCGTTATCTATTCAATACACCACAAGTTCCTCATTATTGAGATTCTCAAGATTGGTGATCGTAAAGACATCTACGATTAGATCCATGCGAGCCTTCTACACCATACTGCTCCTCGTACTATCCAATACCTTCATGACCTTTGCTTGGTATGGTCACCTGAAGTTTAAAGACATGAAGTGGAGTGCAAGTCTACCCCTGATAACAATTATCTTAATCAGCTGGGGAATCGCCTTATTCGAATACATCCTTCAGGTACCTGCCAACCGGATCGGATTTAAAAATTATGGTGGGCCTTTCTCCTTAGTGGAATTAAAAGTTATTCAGGAAGTAATTACGCTGGTTGTGTTTGTTGCTTTCTCGCTTCTCTTTTTCAAAACAGAAACCTTTCGATGGAATCATCTCGTTGGGTTTATCTTTCTGATACTGGCCGTTTACTTCGTCTTTAAAAAGTAATCATTTCTTATTGCCAACCGGATTCTGGGTAAGACGATACATGAGAAGAGCTATTCGCTTGGTTTGACGTGGCAACCAATTCAGGTTGGCAAATTCTTTGTCGGTGTGTCCATAACCGCCAAACAATCCTAGTCCATCAATGGCCATATCTACATAACCAGCGGTAAAAGAAATATCAGCCGCTCCAGCATTGCGGGGGTTAACTGCAGTAACACTACCAAGACCAAGATCTTCACTTACTTTTGTGTAGTGCTCCAACAACTTTTTATTTCCATCGGTAGGAGCCAACGGTGGATAGCCATCATCAAACACTAGGGTTGCATTTGTTTGGGGAAGATGTTTTGCTACCACCTCTTGCATTATGTCTTGGGCCCTTTTTAATTGTTCAAAAGAAATCGCTCGGATGTCGCCTGTTACCACAGCTTGCTTGGCCACTATATTTCCTTTTCCAAAGGCAGAGCCCCCATCCAATACTTCGTCTCTTTGAATGTCGGAGCCACCGAGTATCATTCCTGGATTGAAGGTTAGATCTTTTTCCGTTGATAAGTTTTCGTAAAATTCCGTAAGAATGCGTGAGGCCTCATAAATGGCACCGGCACCAATGGTAGAAGTAAAAATTTGTGATGAGTGAGCAGGAACTCCGGTCACATTCAATTCCCAACCGGAGGAACTTCTTCTTGAAATTACACCTGTTGTTGGATCGCTGTCCCCATCTTCCATACCCAATGCAATGTCGGCAATCTTGGCGGCTTCAATTAAATCTTTGCGTGCTAGTTCCAAGGGTCGACCGCTAAGTTCTTCATCACCCGTCATCACCACAATGATGTTCATATTTTTTAATAAGCCAGCTTGTCGCAGCGCTTCCAAAGAATAGATAATCATTACATTCCCGCCCTTCATGTCGCTGATGCCAGGACCTGTTGCTGTAGAATCATTTATCATCGTGAATTTTTGAAATGTAGTTGAGGGTTCAAACACTGTGTCTAAATGACCTATCAGCAAAAGAGTTTTTCCAGTGCCCTTTCCTGTATGATATCCTACCAAATGACCCGCGCGACCAAACGGTTTTCCATCTACCCAACGGGTTTCAAAACCCAGCGCGTCCAGTCTGGCTTTAAAAAGCTGGCCTACTTTATACACACCCTCAAAGTTCATGGACCCGCTGTTGATGTTCACGGCTTCTTCGAGCAACTTCAAAGCACTATTATTATTAGCATCCACATGCCCAACAATCTTCTTTTCAATTTTTGAAATCTGAGCCTGACCATGAAAGGATAAACTTGCAAGGCACGTAATTAAAAATAATCGTTTCATAGAAATTGGTAATTGTTGTCCTCTAAGTCTGATTTAAACTACTTCTTCACCGGGTCTTGTTTTCCACCGCTCATGCATCCATACCCATTGGTCGGGATGTTCGCGCACGATTTGTTCGGTGAAGGTTGTGAAGTTCTGTGTGTTTATGAGTAAATCCTTTTCTTCATCGCCAGTAAATACCAACGGAATTTCAGGTAAGATATGCATATGTTGCTTTCCGTCTTTATCCAGATAGACATAGGTAGGTACTACCGCTGCTCCCGTGCGCAAAGCAAGCACAGTGGCACCAATAGGTGTTGCGGCTTTCATTCCAAAAAAATCAACAAAGCGGCTTTTAACTTTTGTATCCTGGTCAATTAAAATGGCAATGGAACCGCCAGACTTCAACGCTTTAAAAAGTCGGACACTCTCTTTTCCGCGCTCAATCGCGACAGCACCATAGGCGTTTCGATACTGCCATAACAATTCATTCAGACGCTCATCTTTCAAAGCAGTCCCCACAATGTTTGGATTCAATCCACGCAACGCCATGTTCGTGATTTGCAGATCAAATGCACCCAGATGGGAGGTTAGGAACATAACGCCCTTTCCTTTGGCGTGAGCCTTCTCGTAATTCTCAAGTCCGTGCGTTACCAGAAATTTATTCAGATCATCCAGTGATCTCACATTTAGAGAACGCAGAATATCCCCCGCATTTTTACCCAGCATGATAAAAACCTGCTTACTTAAATTCACAATTTCCCGAGGGGACATTTCTTTTCCCAATGCCAAACCCAAATGGCGAATGGTGCGTTCCCTGGGTTTGGGTGAAACAGCGTAGGCAATCCTGCCAAGCCACCCACAGAAAGCCAACCATACTTTGCGCGGCAACAGATTAGAGAAAAAAATCAGAAACCGGATAAAGAAGTAAAGTGAGGAATACTTAATGCGTTTCTTAAGTGGTCGGTTTTCCATACTTGGTTGCAAAGATACACGTAGCTTTGGTAAATTTAACTTCAAACTGCTCCATGAAAACCTTATACCTTATCCGACATGCCAAGTCAAGTTGGGATGACCCTGAGCTAAGTGACTTTGACCGACCTTTAAATAAGCGTGGCCAAAAAGATGCTCCACGCATGGGTAAACGGCTGAAGGAAAAACGTGTGACCCCGGATAGGATGATTACCAGTCCGGCAGTAAGAGCATTGGCTACATGCAAAGAGATCGCCAGGGTACTGGGTTTTGCTGAAGAAAAAATAATAACTGACAGGCGGCTCTATCATGCCAATGAAGATCAGATTTTAAAAGTGATTAAGGAATTAAAAGACTCGCCCCGTGATAGCGAAGAAATTGTGATGCTGTTTGGTCATAATCCTGGGTTGACCGAATTTGCCAATTCGCTTCTTAATGAAACCATCGACAACATTCCAACCACGGGAGTAGTTGCGGCCACCCTGACTATAGATCACTGGAAAGATGCGCGGTTTGGTTGTGGTGCGATGGACTTTTTTGATTTTCCTAAAAAAAACAATGAGTAATCAGGGTTTTTTGCTGTTGGTGGGATCGGCCATTGAAATATTCATGGGTATACCCTTTCGGGCTTGATCATACAATTTTTTATGAACAGGATTATTTAAATCAAGCTCTCTGAATTCCTTGACACTAAGTTGGGAGCGTTCAGCATAAATTTCAAAATAGGCACCTTGTATTTCATCCAATACATTTATAAACGCCTTGTAGCTAGTTTCACGATCGGTTTTAAAAGATACCACAGCTTTACCCGGATTTTCAGATAAATGTTTCTCATGCCCATCATTCAAAATAAATTGTTTGATCTCCTCCTTCACTCCATGTAAGTCATGCCGCCAAATACCTTCAATTAAATACCTATCCTCAGCGTTGACATGAACAGTAAAGATATTACGTTCGTGTACATCCGAAACCGGAGGGTTTTCGGACCAGGCAGGAAGCATAAGCATAATTCCTCTTTCATTGTTTATAACCGTGGTCATTAGAAAAAAAGTAAGCAGTAAGAAAGCAATGTCGGCCATAGAACCCGAGCTGACTTCAGCTGAGCCCAATTTTCTCAGGTAACTCATAACAATCAGAATTTATTCCTGCAATTCGAGAGCCCGACAAAAGTCACATTCCTATATCTACGCTTATTTCTTCCGCAAAATCACAACTCTGTTTCCATCAGAATACACTGCCTCATACCCATACTGCTCGCACAGGTAGAAAAAAGTGCTCTTATGAAAGAAGATAACATGGGTCTGATCGCGTCTATAATACCAGGTCTTAAATTGATCTATAGTGTCCCATGGGTCTGTCATAATGGTGAGGTATCCACCTTGCTTAAGTAGATTGGTTATTGCTAAAAACTCCTTGTGGGGATTGTAAAAGTGTTCTACAGATTCAGTTGCAAAAATAAAATCGTAGGAAGTAAGTGGGTGGCTACTGTTAAATAAGGGGTCATAGTCATAGCATATGATGCCTTGCAAAGCAAGCAATTTGGAAAGCGTGGGTACGGGTCCACACCCATAATCCAGCCCAATCATTTTTTTATTAAGTAACGGGAGACAGGGATGAATAGCCCGGTTTAAAAAATCAACATATCCTGAATTGTCAAGACCGTTATCATGAAACAGGTATCGCGATCGTTCCATTTCCTTTGACAGGTGAAACCGCGGATCCATGAAAATCAGGTTGCAGGTTTGGCAATGGTGGTAGTAACAGGTGTCTCCGCTTACTTCAATAAGCATTACATCATAACTTCCACAAAGCGGACAATTCACCATACTGAAACAAGGTACTGATCTTCAAGTGAATTTTTGAAGAACAAGTTCAATGATTGATCCGCAGTACCCCTTCTTTGGTGATTGTGATTCAACTTTGTAAGCGAAGTACATAAACACAAAAGCTACCCAATTGAGCAACTTTTTGTGAGATGAGGATTATCTGCGGTGATACTTTTTGGGGTGCTAAAACAATCAAACCATCGTTCGCTGCACTCACTTCTGTTTTATAATTTCTCCGCTCACGCAAGCGAGATGCTCGGCTCGCTGCGAAATAAAAAACCTCCTGCTAACCGCAGAAGGCGTTTGATTGTTTTGTCGCCCTCCCTGTACAATTCTCGAACTTATTTTTAGATGACCTGAAAAGGCTGGCAAACCTAGCGGCTTAAAAACCGCCCGTTTGCTGGCCTTTTTGGCTTTTATCTGCTGAAAATTTATGGAGGGCACAAGGAAATCAATTTGGGATGAGGTTAAGAGGATCGATCTGGTGGACTATTTGGACACGCTAGGGATTCGACCTCAAAAAATACGAAACAACGACTATTGGTATCTCTCGCCTTTCCGCCAGGAGAAAACACCATCATTTAAGATCAATCGGAATCAAAATGTATGGTTTGATCACGGATCGGGTGAAGGCGGGACAATCATTGACTTTGGAGCAAAGCTATTTCAGTGCACTTACCATGAGTTCATTGAAAAGTTAACAAAGGGTAATTTCCCAGACCTGCCTAAAGCCACGCCAAAACCATCAGCGGATCGGCCGGAAGCAAACAAGCTAGAGATCATAAGGGTCTGCGAACTGTCCAACTCTGAGCTAGTCCGGTATTTAAAGGAAAGGGCTATCAACCCAGAGCTGGCCAAACGATACTGTCATGAAGTTGAATTCCGGATTGGAAGCCGCAGCTACATAGCCGTTGGATTTGTCAACCGCTCCGGTGGTTATGAACTCCGTAACAGCTGGTTCAAAGGCTCATCCTCACCGAAGGACATTTCTCTAATATCCACCGGCCAGGACAAAGTTAGTGTACTGGAAGGGTTCATTGATTTTTTATCGGCCTTGCAGATTGAAAACAGGACAATACGCCAGCTAACCCATCATTCCGATTTCCTTGTCCTTAACTCGTTGAGGATGGTAAACCGGGCATTGCCAATCATCCATCCTTACGGTCGGGTTAACCTATTCCTGGATAATGACCTTGCTGCCAATCACGTCAAGGACACTTTGAAGGCAAACGGCATCCTGTATCGGGACGCTTCGCCTCTATATGACAACTCCAAGGATTTGAACGAGCACCTGGTATCTACCAAAAGACTCGGACAATCCAAGGATGAAGAACAAACACTTCGACCACATAGAAAATCAAGAGGAATGAGAATGTAGAGTCAAGAATTTCAAATCACTAAAACAATATAGACCATGAAAAAGAAAATCCATTTTATCACACAGGCCAAAGGAGGCTCTGGAAAATCAGTGCTGACGTTCATGCTCGCAGAGAAGTACAAGAACGCGATGCTTCTTGATCTTGATGATGCAACCACAACGACCATGAAACAATTGGCCTATCGTGATCCTATTAAAGTTTCATTTCTTGATCGCGAGACTAAGCGCATAGACCGGGGCGCTTTCAACGGCCTTTTCGAAAGCGTAATTGACGCTAAAGAGGATTTGTTCATTGCTGACCTGGGGGCCAGCGTTGCAGAACAATTGCCAAAATATCTGTCGATGAATGGGATCGAAGTAATTACCGATCTCCTTAATGCAAGTGAGATCCAATTACAGATTATCTGCGTGATTGGCGGTGGAAATATATTCAAGGCAACGATGGAATATCTTGTTGAGCTTGTGGCTGCCACCAGTGGAGCCCTTGAAATCGTAATTGCACACAATGGATTCTATCCCTGTTCGGATGAACAACAAAATACATTACAGCGTTACGCTGGTCAGAACAATCTGCAGGTGATTCATTTCGACTTGGTGAAGGACAAAGGCGAAACTGCCATGCGAACCGTGGAGAATGTATTGAAGGCTGGAAGAGGAATTTCCGGTTTAAGCCCGTTCAGTTCAATCTATTTCAAAAAGCCAATTGAACAATTAAGTCTCTAACCCCGCGACCATGACTACCCAGGAACAGAAGGATCTTCGATCATACTGTGCTTTGCTATTAAATAAGTATGGGTTTCATTTTCCACCGGATGATCCGGTCATACCGGCTTTGTACATCATTTACATGCACATGAAATCCAATAACGAAAGTAACGAGGCACTTGCTTCACAGATCAAAGAATCAATGTCGAAGACCAAGCCAAAAGAATTCCATTTCCACTATCCCGGAGAGGCTTGGAAATTTCGAATGGCAGGTCTTTTCAAATGGTTGCTCAGCGGTTTGGCTGTTCTTGCTCTGTTGTTGTTTGGTGCATGGCATTGGTCTCGGGTAAATGACGTAGAGGCAGCGAGGGCAATAATCGAACGTTCAGGGAACATTGATAAGCTATTCCATCGAGTGCAGAAAAGTGATGATGGAATCTACTTTATCGATTTCACAGCCAGCACGGGAGATTCGGTCAGACACTTTGTCGAGTATGAAAAGCTGGACCGAAAAGCAGTTCGCGTTTACGTAGGAAGAGAATCCAAAGAGGAATATAAAAATGGAAAAGAGGCATCTAATTAGGTTTTTGAAGCAAAGTAAGAAAGGGTCTTACAGTGTCCTCGTGCAAGCATATCAGGAACTGATTGCTTCAATGCCCATTGTGATGGCGATAGAAATCATTCAGGAGGACTTGCAGAAAGATACTGGAGAGCGAATTAAACTCAACTATTTCAGCATGGCCAGGGCTGTTGCAAGATTCAAAAAGAAGAACCCACAGGCGGCCACTCGAAAGCAAATTCAGTTTAAGGATGCACACGAAACAGATGATGTTCAATCAAGTCCAGGGAGATTCAAAATAAAGCAAGGATGATTGAGCATCATCAAATAATGTTCAATAGTATTCAAGATTATTCATGACAAATACAATGAAATGCAGAAAAGATCAATGGACAGAAATGCTTAGTAAGCTCGGAGCAAGCCATGTTTTCGCTACGCGAAAACGGCTTGCTCCTTGATCCACTGCGTTCGATTTTGAAAAGTTATGGGAAGACCGAGAATAAACGATCGTGAAAAAAGACAGGTACAGGTGAATATCCGGCTGACAACTGATGAAAATAACAAAGTGAATGAGTTTGCATCAGCCTGCGGATTAAGCTCAGCCAACTGGATACGTGCTAAAATCTTTACAGGAAAATTCCCTGTCGTAAAGATGTCTCCGTTAGATACTTCTTTATACCTGGAGCTCAAAAAGATTGGTGTTAACTTGAACCAGGTAACCCACAAAATCAATGCTGGAGAGTTTCCAAAGGAATACCTAGTGCGACAACTTGAGTTAGCTGAACTGCTAAGGAATATCATTAACCTATTGACTCATGACCGGCAACCAGATCAAGGGTAAGGGATTTCGCGGGGCGCTAAGATATAACTTGGAGAAAGTCAATAAAGACGTAGCTGAAATTCTCGACCATTCCTTTGCTTCCACGTTTGAAAGAACAATCATGAAGGAAATACAGATGGTGAAAGTGCTACGCCCGAACCTTCAAAAGTATTTCTATCATACATCGATCAACTTCCCGCCCGGAGAGGATTTACCAAACGATAAGATGAAACAAATCGGACTCGACTATCTTGAAGCAAATGGATTTACGCAGCATCAATTCATCATGTTCCGGCACTATGATGCGGATCATCCACATCTTCACATCCTTGTTAACCGGATTGGCTATGATGGATCAGTGGTAAGTGATAGCAATGATTTCGCTCGTAGCGAAAAAATACTTCGTGAATTGGAGAGCAAATATAATCTTACCCAAGTCCCATCAAGTAAAGAGGCAAAGATGCGAGCCATCACGAAGGATGAACTGGAAATGATTAAGCGCACTAATACTCCCTCGCATAAGGTGAAACTTCAAGGCATTGTTCGGAAAATTCTTCAGGACAAACCGAGGCTAACCACGGAGGAATTTATCAAAGCACTTCATCGCAATATGGTCGATGTTCTGTTCAACCAGGCATCGACCGGCTATGTTAGTGGCATATCGTATCAATACAAGGGAGTGATTATTAAGGGAGCCAAGCTTGGAGATGATTTTAAGTGGGGTTCAATCAAGAATAAAATCAACTATGATCAGGAAAGAGATCGGGAAGTGATTCAGCAAATAAATGCTAAATCAAAATTTGGCAAAGGGCTATCCGCTCAACAAGACGACAGACGGTTGTGCAAGACTCCGGAATCGTCAAAGAACCTCATTCCGACATCTCTATCAGATGGCCACTACCTTGAAGATCTTATCCGTGCAGATTCCCAACCGGAAATTAATATTGAAAGGGCTTTGAAACTGAGAAAAAAGAAAAAGGGCAGGAGAGGTTTGAGACGCTAGATTTCACTTCTGAAATATCTTGATCAAATTTTTCACAATCCCAAAATTAATTCTCTCGCAAAGATGCTTAGGGTGGCACACTAAAGGAGTGAGCCCAAAAGCTTGCCGGCATAAACGGTTTCCCCCTTCCATTCCTTCGTCATTTTTGACCGGTACAACGTTCGAATACCAATTATTAAAAGAGCCGAGATAATAATTAGATGATAAGTTATCATCATTTTTGGACGGCTGATCAATAGAAATCCCATTATCGGGTTTTCATACATTTTGTATTTCTTTTGTGTACTCATGTCAATGCGTTTTAATTATTTAATCAATTTTTCTATGATATAAGCTGGAACCTGGGCTGAATATGCATCTTCATCATTAAGTTGATTTTTGGTAACAAGTTCCAAATCGAAGATTAGCCCCAATACAAATACCTGATCCACTTTTAGGTCTTTGTAGAAGTTATCATATTTTCTTCGCCCCAATAAAGTGATCTTATAGAGGTGAAAAACACCTATGATTTTACGGAGTTTAGAATAGCGTTCCATCGCTTCATTATAATTTCAAATACTTTGTTATTTGTTCACTGGCAACCATTTCCCCTATTTTTATCAGTTCATCTGCTTTATGAAAGTCGAAGGTAATGGCCGAATCATTAGGGATATTAATTAAGATATCTGGTTGGTATCTTTCAATCTGCTGTCTGGCAATTTTATGTATCATAGCAGAAGTGGTTGCGGTTAACATAGAATAATAACCTAAACTTCCTTTATCTCCTGATGAAACCAGTTTGGCCATATTTTTCATGAGGCCATTAAGCTGGTTATCGTTCGAATTGTTATTTGGCAAAACATTTTTGTTTAATTCAATTGTTTTATCTCCATATAGATTTACCACAACAAGAATATCATCCTGTTTACGTTCTACATACTCAATGGGAACCGGATTTAATACCCCCCATCTACCAGCAATAAGTTCTTATACATAACAGGTGTAAAAACGGTTGGAATTGCTACCGATGCCCGAATAGCCTCATAAAAACTACCCGATTTAAAAATCATTTCGCGTTCGTTCAGCAGATCAGTAGCGACAGCCGCAAAAGGAATACTCATCTCCTCAATGTTCATGTCGGGGATAAATGTTTTCATCTTGTCAAATACTTTATCCCCTTTCAGTAACCCGGAGGTTGAGAAAGCAAAATCCAAAAGTCCCCAGATTACCGGTCGGTTTATTGTTTTTACCCAATAGGTGTATTCGGGCAATTTACCCATCGCGTGAAGTCCGCCAACAACAGCACCTATAGAAGATCCCGAAATAGAATATATTTCAAACCCTTGTTTCTCCAATTCATTAATAGCACCAATATGAGCCAGCCCTCTTGAGCCGCCACTTGATAATACTAATGATACTTTCCTTTTCATCTTTTAAAATTCATTATTTAATTTCTATTCTATAATTAATCCAGATGTTTAGTCAATTCTACTTTTGAGTAAAAATAGCATTGCTTTAACGCATGTTCTTATCCTCTCTACTGATACCGGTAACTTGTAAATAGGTTGATATTGCCAGTTGATATTGAGTTTTTGCTTCAATCAATTTATCAGCAGTTTCTGTTTTTAGTGCTTGTGCTTCCAGTAAGTCGGAAAGGGTTACAATACCACTGTTATAACTGGTTTGCATTACTTTCAGATTCTCATCAGTTTGCTGTACAGTTTCTTCCATCATTATAATTTGACGATACGATTCGTTTACATCTGTCCAGGCTTTTTCCATCTGAAGCTTTAATAAACCTTTGGTGTCATTGAAAGTGTTCTCGGCTATTTGTTCCTTGATTTTACCTTCTTTGATGGCGTGCGAGCCTCCCCACCAATCGGAAATAGGTATAGATACCGTGCCATAAATCAAACCATTGGTAGTAGTATTGGTTCCTTCGTAATAGCTATTGAAGGAATAACCAGCAGCGCCTACAGCTACCTGTGGCATATAATCACCTCTTTTCATTTTAGTTTGTAACTGCTCTGCTTTTACCGATTGCTGCAACAACTGATATTCTGTCCGGTTTGGTAATGCAGTTTCGATATCGGTATAAAAAGTGCTTGGCAATTGTATGTTTTGCAAATCTTCCAGCACTACCAGGGCTGAGTCATACACTATACCGATGGTTTGACAGAACTGCCTGATCGCTAACTGTTTGCCGCTTTGCAGTTTACTTTTATTGGTTCGAAGTTCACTTTGCTTTATCTGTACTTTCAACGCATCGTTTTTAATAATTAACCCTGATTTGTAAGCATCATTTACTTGCTTGCTAATATCATTTAACAACGCTTCATATTGTGCGATGGTCTTTTCTTTTTCCTGAAGCACTACAATCTGCCAGTATTGTTGTTCCGTTTTTAAAAGGGTTTCCTGTTGACTTAATTGTTGTTGCTTCTCTTTTACGTCAACTCCCAATTGGGCGAGTTTATTTCCGTTGATGATTTTTCCGCCAACAAAAATGGGTTGGGTTATATTGAGTAATCCAACCGTTGCCCTATCTAAAAGCTGTAGGTTTAAACCCGGAAAATAAGCAAACTCCGTAGCCGTTGCGAGGTTAGCCGGATTACCATCATATACTGGCAAATTTCCTCCCGGCATATTGAATTTAATGATGGGGTCCATTGCACGCATACCAAACGCTGTTGCACTTACTTTAGGAAAGTAGTTGGTAAAGGCATTTTTCTTTACCTCCAGTGCCGCCTCCATTTCCAATGCGCTGTTTTTAATGTGCACATTATTTTTAATCGCCAACTCTTTACTTTCTTGTAAGCTCAGCGTTGTCTGACTGTATCCTTCTGTTATGAGAAATAAAGCGGCAGCTATGATGATTGTCTTTTTCATTCTAAAGAATTTTAAACAGTTGATTTCTTAAGTGATAGATGATACAGCGCAGGCAGTACATACAAGGTAAGTATCATGGATATCAGCAGGCCAAAGCAAACTACAGCACCTAAAGGCCCCCAAAGCGAAGAGCCACTCACAATCATCGGCACCACGCCAACGGCAGCCGCAAATGAAGTGAGAAAAATCGGGCGCATTCTACGCTTACCGGCAGCCAGGGCTGCTTCCGCTAACGGCATACTGTTCTTGTTGCGTAACTCTTCAGCATAATCAATCAGGATAATGCCATTGCGCACCACGATACCCATGAGGCTCATTATTCCCAGGAAGGAGGTAAGCCCAAAAGGATAACCAGTAAGTACTAAACCCATAGCCGCACCCAGAAAACTTAAAGGCATGGTCAGCATCACTAAAAAAACCAACCTCGATCGCTTAAACTGAAACAACAGAATAAAATAAATCAGTATAACACCCGCCAGCATGGCTTTGCTCAACGGTGTATAATTTTCCAATTCACTTTCCTCCTCACCGCCATACGTGAGTTGAACAGCGGACCCTGTTTTTATTTTATTGATTTCCGGTTTTAGTTCAGCTAATATTTTATACGGTAGCATCTCTCTTTTTACATCTGCCCGCACGGTAATGGTGCGTACACCATTCCTACGAATGATTTGTCCCTCGCTCCAGTCATTGGTGGTGGTAGTTACCTGTCGCACAGGAACAGTAGTGTTCAAAAACAGCGATGTTACATTTTGGTTTTCAATATCATCAAAGCCGTCTCTTTTATCGGTTGGATTAATGACTTTCACATCCACCGGATAATCGCCTTCCCAAACAGTGCCGATTGGAATTCCAGAGAAACCGGAAGCGATGGATGATGCGATTACCCCTCGGGTTAACCCTAAGCGGTTGGCGAGTTCATCATTCACATCTACACGCACACCCTGTCTTTTATTAAGATAATCCGTACGTGCCCATATTACAGCATCGTTTTGTTGCATTATACTTTTTACATTTTCAGCTATGGCTTTTATGGAATCAATGTTGTTACCGGAAATCCGTACTTCAATCGGAGCGGTCGTACTAAGCATATCCAATTGTTTCATACGTACATAGGCATTTGGAAAAGCATTGCGCTTGGTTTTCTCATACTCACTGAGTAAGGCCAAGGCATCCTCGGCTGTTTTAGTATTCACAACAAGTTGTGCGTAATTTTTTGATGGAAAATTAGGTGCGTAGGTGGTGTGGAAACGTGGTGAACTGGTACCCATGAAGGAGGCCACATTAATCACCCGACTATCGCTCATGAGCAATACCTCCATACTATCGGCAACAGCAACTGTTTGGGCAAGGGTGTATCCTTCCGGTAGATAAATTTCTACGGCAAACTGATTCCTCTCCACTTTTGGAAATAACTGTCGTGGCAGCAGCGCCATGATTGCTCCGCCTAACACAATGGAAATCAAGCCAACCAGCATGGTCAGCTTTGGGTTTCTGAAGGCACTTTCGAGTGTACTGTTATAAAACTGTTGCACCCAGTCGAGTAGTGATTTTTTGCTGGCTTTTGCTTCTTCCGATTCTCCTTTCCTGACTCCTTTTTTGATAAATACATAGCTCATGTAAGGGACAAGAAAGTAAGCCACCAGCATAGATGTAAACAAGGCCACACCAATGGTAACAGGCAAAGAACCAACAAAATCACCAGTCATTCCCGATAGAAAAAACACTAATGGAATATAGGTGGCGATAATGGCGAGGGTAGCAGAAAATACAGGAACGAAAAGTTCTGAGGCACTTTTCCAGGCAGCATCCCAGGGTGTAGCACCATGATCTAATTTTTCTACGTGACTGTCAATAACAACAATGGCATTATCCACCACCATGCCTAACACTACTATCAATCCTGCCAGGGAAACGGTGTGTAGTTCAACACCTAATAAATATAAAATGCCTACGGTTATAAAAATGGTAATGGGTATCGTTACTCCGGCAACCGCAGCTACCCGTAAAGGCAGTAAGAACATCGTAACGATGATCACAGCAATAATAGCAATGAAAAATTCTTGCAGGAAATGAATAATGGAACGATCTACGGCTGTAGGCATATCAGCAATCTTATCCATGTTTACATCAGAAGAAATTTTTTTCCGGATAGAAACGAGTGATTGATCCACCTGTTTTCCAAAATCGACAATGTTGTTGCCAGGTTGCATTTCCAGTGATACCAGCAGACTTTTTGCCCCATTGTTTTTTATGAAGGAGTCGGGTTCCTTATATTTTCTAACTACCGTAGCTATATCCTTCACACGGATGATATTGCCCGTAGGATCGGCATACACAATTTGGTTTTTAATGTCTTCTTCCGATTTGAAATTTGCAGGAATATGTATCGGTGTAATCAGTTCTGAATTATTGAGTTCGCCACCGTAATACACAGCACCCTCTAATTGCATGGCGGCAAGCACCGTAATAGGACGCACACCGTAATAAGCCAGTTTTGCATTATCGAGATAAATGGCTATCTGTTCCTGTTGAAGTCCGTAGTGTTTTACTTTAGAAACAGCCTTTATTTTTCGAAATTCCGTTTCGATAATTTTCAATTCTTTCTCCAGCTCTTTATAGGTTTTGCTTTCTGATTGTATGGTAAGTAGCAAAGCGGCTGTATCGCCAAAATCATTGTTGGCAATCAGCGCAAGTACCTGCGGTGGCAACTGTAATTTTAATTCACTGAGGCCGAATTTTATTTTATCCCAAAAACCATCAGGGTCTTTTACGTTGTTGTTTACCTCCACAAACACAACCAACATTCCTTCCCTGGATATGGAATAGGTTTTCTCCCGGTTTACTTCTTTAAAACCGTAAAGAAAACTTTCCACTTTGGTGGCTAATTGGTCTTCCACCTGTTCGGAAGTAGCCCCCGGAAATACACCAATGATCAATCCCTGTCGAATGATGAATTCAGGAAATTCATTCCGGGGCATTACCCAAAGAGAAAATACACCAAACAACACCAACAGACCTGTTATGGTAATGGCTATTTGCTTATACTTCATAGCCAATTCTATGACATTAAACTTATGTGTCGTCATGATGCTATTTTATAATGTTTACCTGTGAACCCTGACGAAGTTTGTCTTGCCCTGCCACAATGATTTTATCTCCTTCTTTCAAACTTCCGCTGACCAGAATTTTTTGGTCAATTAAAGCAATGGTTTTCACCGCTCGCTTTTGAGCCGTGTTATTTTCTATCACATATACAAACTGCGACCCTTGTAAATCCTGCTGCATTGCTTTGTTAGAGATAAGAACACCGGTCGTCTTGTTTTGGGTTGTAAACTTGACCGTACAAACCATGCCTGGCTTAATGGCTAAATCAGAATTGTCAACTTCAAGTCTTACCGGATAGGAGTGTGAAAATATATCAGCCGAAACACCAATTTCTCTTACAATACCGTTGATTGTTTTTGAGATAGCTCCAACCGTAATGGTGGCCTGATCTCCCTTTTTGAACGAACTGATTTCATCTTCGGGTACGGGAATTTTTACATGCACTTTACTGATGTCAAATAATTCAAAAACTGTAATATTTGGAAATACATTTTCTCCCTCCTGAATAGATTTTTTGCCTATCACACCCGCTGTAACAGCATATAGTTTTGTATCGTCAAGTCCTTTTTTTGCAATGGCTGTAGCCGATTTTGCCTGACTTAATCCGGTTTCTACCTCCACCCATTTTATTTCAGGCAGGGTACCATTTTCATGCATCGGCTTTAAGCGGTCATACGCATCCTGGGCCTGTTGTAATTTTTGAAATGCCATCTGGTAGGTATTCTCCATAGTCGATGGATTTAGTTGTGCCAACAACTGTCCTTTGTTTACCTGCTGTCCTTCTTCTACTGCTATTTTCGAAACGGTTCCTGGCACCGAGAAACTGAGTGGTGTATTTTTCTTTGGCACCACGACCCCGGAATACCCAACTGTATGGCTTCCTTTATATTGAATTACTTCTTCTGTTTTAACATTGAGGGAAGTGCGCTTCTCACTTTCCAATGATGTATTCTCTCCTGACGAGCATCCAGTCAGGATGACGGAAAACAAAAGAGCGATGTACAGTTTATTGACTTTCATATTCATTGTTATTTCTATAATTACAATTAGACTATTTTAGTTTTTTGGTCGATAATGGGTTAAAAAAATTACCTCGCTATGATTCCATAAAAAAGCACATTTAGCAATCCTTCAAACCGCTTTTCTGTTTTTGCGTTATTGTTTTTAATGAATAAAGGATATTCTAAACCCTTTAGTGCTGTTACCAGGGCGAAGGCGGTGAGGTTGATGTCTTCTATTTTAAATTCCCCATCTTCAACACCCGTCTTCAATATTCCTTTGATGGTGTTAACCTCTTCGGTGTCATACTTCACTCTGACATTTTCAATAAAACTATAGTGCTCCAGATATTCATCTTTTAGGGCGCTATACAGATTGGTTAGATTGTTAATGCCTTTCATTCTTGCTAACACATAAGCACGTATTTTTTTTTCAGATGTAGTTTCAGCATTGATTGCTTTTGCTATGGCAGCACTTAGTTCATCCGCTTCCTTCTCAACAATTGCCTTGAAAATATCCTCCTTGCTTTTGAAGTAATGATAGATGGAACTTTTGCCTTTTCTTGCAGCCTGAGCTATTTCATCCATTGTGGTTTTCTTAAAACCATACCTGGCAAAGATGGTTTTAGCAGAATTCAGGATGATTTCACTTACATCGTCTTTAATGTCGATGGTTGTTTCCATTGCTTCTTATTAAACTAATAATCGACCAAATTGGTTTTTCGGTCGAACGCAAAGGTATAGTTTTTTTACAACCTACTTACTCTTTAAGAATTCTTTCGGTTGGGGAGTTTAGCTCAAGCAAGCTGATTTTTGCGCAAATTTGACCGGCTCAAGTTAAGATTCAAATCTTAACACACTATACACACATCTTGCCAGAGCAACCGGCTCTTCATTGCCCGGTTGAAACAATTCTACATCCACCTTAATGATTGTCTTCCCTTGTTTAATTATTCGTGCTTTTGCTTGCACATCCGCCTTAACGGCTGCATGTAAATAATCTATGCGCATATCAATGGTGTTCAGCCTGTCATTGGGTGAATGTAAAGCTGTTGCCCCGGCCACCCCTCCGGCCGTATCGGCAATGGCGGCAAGAATACCTCCATGCCAGCGGCCTTGTATAAAATCACCAATAAACTCTTCTTTGAATGGAACAAGAATATGAACCGAGCCTGCTGTAATCTCAACTATTTTTAAACAGAGTATTTTGTTAGCAGGCATCATGTTTTCGATGGCGTGCTTCAATAGTTGAAAATTATTTTCGTGCATGGCTAATCTTTTTTGTTAAAATTTATTTTTGCTCACTCCAACTTCGTCTCACTTATCTCTTATTTCACCCATTGCAAATTGATAGGAACGAAAAACAATTTTTTTAATTACTTCAGCCTCCTCATCATTTCTGGGGGCATAAACCATTATGAAGTTTGGCGGCAACCATCCTTTATGTACTACAGGATGAAATTCGCCCCAACCCAGCTCAATTACTTTCTTAACATCACGTTGCGGGAGGCCTAAGTGCATACTGCCATCCGGAGCAGGATGAAAATGTGCAAATTCCGTCTCAACCATAAAAGCATTACAATGTGTACACATTTTTTCTTCTGACATACACATGGCCTGTGCTCCATGTACAGATATTTTGCTATGCTCCTTTGAAATATCAGGAAGCGAGAATGCCCAACCCATAAGTTCATCCACCAGCTTTCTGTCAGATGGTTGCTGGTCCAGTTGCATGTGCGGATTGCTCGGTGTAGTAGTTGGTTTGTTCCCTGTTCTTTTTGGAATCTCAAAATCAAATTGCAATGCCATGTTCTGATATTGTTTAATGGGTTGGCTCCATAATAAAACTGCGGTCGCTAAATGCAGGTAAAAGATTTTCATAGGTGTGCTTTATTGTATCGTTGGTATTCAGCATAGCCATAGAATAAATTAGTGGCACATAATGATCAGGAGTCGGGGCAGCCATTTTTCCAAATTTTGTTTTTTCATAATTCATCAAACTTTTTATGTCACGGTCCACCACTCTCTGTTTTATCCATTCATCAAATTCCTTATCCCATCCATACAAGGTTTTATCGCCTTTGAAAAGTCTGGAACTTGCCAATTGAAGATTATGAACAACGGAACCGCTGCCGATAATCAAAACACCCTTCGTTCTTAATTTCTTCAGTTGAACTGCTAACTCATAGTGGTATTGAGGAGATTGATAATAATCAATGCTCATCTGAAAAACCGGAGTGTTGGCATCCGGAAAAAGATGGCGAAGCATGGGCCAGTTGCCGTGATCGAAACCCCAGTCGGTGGTAGTTTTAATAGTAGGAATGGAATGCGCTACCTCTTTGGCAAATTCTGGCGCACCTGGTGCAGGATATTTAATAGTGTAATATTCAGGTGGGAAACCATAAAAATCGTAAATCGTTTCAGGCCACGGAGAAACATTCACGTACGTGCCTTTGGTACACCAATGTGCTGATACTACCAATATGGCTTTAATTTCTTTTGGATATTTTTTCCGCAAGTCAACACCTAAATCAAAAACATAAGTTAAAAAAGGATTCGCTTTATGAGGAAGGGGAATGTCCATTGGGTTTCCGTGCGAAGTAAAAATAACTGGAAGGGTTACTTCCTGTTCGGGTAAGTCCGTTATCGCATTGGCCCAGCTTTTTACACCTGAAGTTCCAAAACCTATTGTTGCTGCTCCCATTATCTTTATAAAGTCTGATCGGTTCATTTTGCAATTCAAAAATGAATTTAAATCGGACGCACATTACTCAGCTACCGGATAAAATCATTCCGATGAAATAGAAGGTTCTTGCTGGTAATACTTTTCATCATCAACAATGTCCAGCATAAAGCGGGCAACATCTTTTCGGCTGATGGTCATGTTTAGTTTTTTATCGCCTTTAATGCTTACCCGAACTGACTTCTGCTTTTCACTGTTGCTAAGCCCAACCGGTCGAACAGATGTCCAATCCAGTCCGCTTTTTCGGAGCAGTCTCTCCTGATCTTCGTGACCTGCATAGGCTACACCAACGTTGGTTTTTTTGATGAGAAATTTAAATATCCAATTTGTTTCTTTGTAACTATCACCTGTTCCCCAGGCTGAAACAGTTATCACACGCTTTACACCATTTTCTTGCATGGCATTTATCGTATTATCAATACTCACACGTAATAAATCCAGCGGTGAAACCACCTTAGACCAGGGCATATCAGTTTTTCTTCCAATGTTCAGTGCAACATAAACAGCATCTGTTTCTTCAACCACCTTTGTCACCTCATCAATACGCATTGGATTTCCTTCAACGACATGCAGATTGGGATTTGCCAGTTTAATTTTTTGTTTGTCCCGAACCAGTGCTTTTACAACCCAACCCTTTTCCAGGGCTTGTTTTACAATTTCAATTCCTGTTCTGCCATTGGCGCCTAATACAGCTATTGTTTTCATGCTCACTTATTTTTTTGTAAAACTTGCAAGCATTTCGGGATTGCGCAGGTAATTACCAATCCAGATTACAGTCAAAATAATGGCAGGCATTACAAACGATTCCTGATGTTGTAGATGAGTTGCGATGGCTCCACCAAAGTGGGCGGTTAACAAAAGAAAACCAAGAGAGGATGTTCTTGGAATAATAAATAGAATGATGAAAATCAATTCGCCAGCTCCTATAAAGGTAAGGTTATCTTCCAATCCCCATTTAGCGAAATTGGTTACCAATTCTTCAGCGTGCATCAGTTTCATGGTGGCGCTCATAATAACCAACGCACCCACCAATCCAATTAATACCCATGCTGCAATCTTTCTTATTTTACCCTTTGATTGTTTTTCCATGTTTTTGTTGTTTAATGATTTTTCTTTTTGTCCATAAATGCACTACTAAGTATGATGCTCACGCAAGAACTGCCAAGTAGTTCACTTACCTGGTTATATCCGATCAAAATCAGGGCAGGAGATAAACGATTACAGTTATAATTAATCCGATACCAAAAGCATAGGCAAGCAATTGCCAGGCTCTTGCTCTGTCTTTCGCCCGGAATTCTTTTTGATCGATGGTGTCGGTTTTTCCCACCTCTCCTAAATTGAACATGTGCCCAAATCCGAAGTACACGCAGAACTTATTGTACGCCTGGATGAACCCAGTTGCTCCCATTACTGCCGGAATGAAAACAGCCAGTCGCATCCAATGGGGGGCGTTAAACCATAGTAAGAGTGTAATGGCAATTACGGTAAGTACCAACCCTGTCCATCCACTTGCTTTCCGCCTTTTGATTTCCTCTCTCCCCATATTGCAGGTTCCGGGAATATATTTTTCATTCGAAGAGTTGCTGTCATTATTTCTATTAAACCCGGACATAAGAACGATGGGATGATTAAGTGAAATCGTGCTTGTTTTCATTTTGATTTTAGTTAGTTGAATAATAAAACCGCTCATTAATAATTTGTCCATCAGCCCATCTTTGAACGGCTACCTGGCACATTTTCATGCGGGGTGCGCCTTTGTAGGTAACGTCAAATTCCCATTCAACCATGGTAACATTGTCTCCAACGGTTACTGCATGGACTTGAGCGCCATGAAAGGTTTCAATCATCTGCATCCCTTGAATTTCTCTCTCCCTGTTTGCTGATTTACCAACCATTGGGGGTTTGGAGTTTTCCTACATTACCACATCTTCATGATAATACTTTTCAAAAGCATCCATTTGTTTACCTGACAGCATTAGCTTGATTAGGTCTTCGATTTTTTCTTTGATATTCATGATAAATAGCTTTAGGTTTAACTACATGCAAGATAGAAAGATATATTGAAATACATCTATATATTAGAGTGAAAAAAATTACTTCACCAATTCTCCTTTAAGGGATTCAAGATACTTTTCAAGTAGTTTCTTATTTACCGAAAGAAGAGAATGTTGTCCATTCTTTTTTGCATGGATAAGTCCGCAATCATACAGTATTTTAGAGTGGTGTGATATGGTAGGTTGAGAAAGTGTAAAGTGGCCTTCCAGTTCACTGCAACTGATTTCTCCTTTTGCCATGAGTGTCTTCATAATTTTGAACCGCGTGGCATCAGCCAGTGCTTTTGATATTTTGAGCAAATCCATTGCAATTATTTTTTTAAAGATAATGGATATTAAAGGAATTAGCTATTAACTCAACCAACAGCAGTGAAAACGATTCTTTATGAATACAATGTTTATGGTTGTGAAAAACAAAAGTGGTTGGACGGTTTGGGCGATAAACTGAGCATCATAAAATTATCTGCTAGTCCGTAATCATACCACTAAATTAAGCTAACGATAAGATTATCAAACAGATTTGTGTTGTATCGCCTGTTGAGTTTAAAGCAGAACTCATCCAGGTAGTGTTGAAGGTATTTTTCCTTGATTACGTGGTAAATCCCTAGCAGATTTCTCTTAGCGTTGGCAATGGCAATATGTACACATTTAAGTTCATCTACACTTTCCCTAGTCGACTTAAAGCTGACATGTAGGTTCACAAGATTTTTTAAATCGACATAGCTTGACGATTGATCGGTAAACACAACGCTGTCCTTATCGATCGAAGATTTAACCAACTGTTGAGTAAATGTTTTCTGCTCAGATTGGCCCACTTTCATTTTAAGCTGCCCACAATATCTTTGAGCTATCCCGTCAATCTCTAATGGAAATGATTCTACCATTACAGTCACTTTCGACTTTTTCTGACTGCCTTTACCTCGCTTAAGTTTCTTTCGTAATCGCTTAGGTGTGCTGGTAGAAAAATAAGCGTCATCCCACTCAATCATACCTGTAAGCACCTGATCATCATCGGCTTTGCCCATAGCAGCACGAATTTTTTTCATCATGGCCCAAATAGGTTCATAGCGCTTATGCCCAAGTTATGTGCAAGCCCAAGAAAATAAGATAAGGGTAATATGAACTTTATGTGTAGTATAAAAGCAAGATTAAGCCATATTATGAACAAAAGGTCATAGGAGTTGAACTAATGAATAAACCCAACAGCACTCAAATTAAAATTTTAAAAACCATGAATAGAATGAATTCAATTATATTTTTTACACTTATTATGCTATTTACAGCATGTTCCAAGGATGGCGAAATGGTTGAAACTTCGGACACTTATGATGTTATTGAACCCCCGTACAAAAAACTCACTATTAATGGGGAAGACGCTCCTTTCGGTATCTTTGATCCAAGCCTCGAATATGATGACAATGGCATTGGATGGATGACTTATTCATCGGTGAGTAGTCCGACCATGGATCATAAATGGGTTGTTCAGACCGAACTGGCAAAGAGCGCTAACAGAGGGACGACATGGACAAAAGTTCAAACGGTCAACGAAGCAGACTACGAAACATTCACAATACATGGTGAGGAAACTGAAGGACATTGGAACAAAGAAACCTCATCATTGCTTTACGACAATGAAGACCCAGACGGACAGAAAAGATGGAAACTCTTTGCACATCGTATTTTCAGTCCAAATGAAGGAGATGAACCCGAAGCTGGTAATTTGCCATTTTATTCTTTTATTTCATATATGACTGCCCCCGAACCAACTGGGCCTTGGTCCGAAGAAAGATTCTTATTTGGAACATCAAAAAGTGAAGTTCCTGACTTGGTCGATATCCATATTGATAATCTTGCTCTGAGACTGCGGATGCAATAATAGTTACAGAGTCCGGAGCGTATGCACAGAATGGTAGTATTTATGTTAGCCTTAACGTATTCGGAAGTGTACTAAAGGATGTCATTCTTCTCGCTTCAGAAGACCACGGAGAAACATGGAATTATGTCGAAACCCTTATCAGTGCTGGTGATGCCAATATGCTAGGTTTCGATAGTTTTGATCATTCAAGCATTGTTCGAGCAAGCGAATATTTGTATCTGTTTGCAGCACCTAAAAATGGCGAAGAAAGTTTCGGCACATATATTTTCAAATTTGAAAACCTGCCAAATGGTGGGCTGAAAAGAGAAAATGGAAAACTAAAAATCTATAACCATATAAAATCCGACAAGAATGAGGGAGCGAATGCGGGAGAAAGCGATTATGATGAGCAAAATACCAATGGAGGTATTTTGTTTCCTCAAATCATATTGTCCGATGTTCCAGAAGTATTTCAAATTTTCAAAACAGAAGTATTATTAAAAAAATAGTGAACAAAAAACTGTAACTAATAAATAATGCCAGCACATAACAATGTATAAAAATAATAGCCGAAACGGTAGTAAATACAAGGGTTGTAGCCCGCTTCAACTTTCTTGTAACTTGACAGGTAAATGCCGCAATCGGCTACTATTCTTATACGAACCGTTGTCTTCTAACTTCATGAGCCGAAAAACCCTTTTTGGTTGAACTCATTAAATGTAGGGTAATGTACCAATAACGATAGCTTAATTTACTACTCTCTAAGATAGTACCGCTGCGAAGTGTTGTACGAAAACCACATGTCTTACACTGAAATTGCTCCTTGCCAGAAAGCTAATAGTGCTCAATACCTTGGCATTTCTTACAAACAACCCCCTTTGAAAAGCGATGATCTCTAAAATGATTCCTGCACGAATCCTCGGAAGGAAATTGCTTTATAAAACTGAGTAAATTCATATCCCTTGATTTTTAAACCAAGGTCTTAATCCACTAAGACAACCTATGTCAAGTTTGGGTATCTTTACGGACTAGCAAATAAAACTATGTTCACTAAAAGCCGGAATAGTTGTTGTTTTTTATAAATTCACTTCTTTTCATTTAATCGGTTGTAGCGGCTGTGGTTCTTGTTGTACGTTGTCTGTCGTTTTAAATTAGTCTTTCGCTTCAATTTTCTCTCTGACAAGCGGAATTACTTTTGTCGCATAAACGCTGATTGCTTCTTTAACAATATCGTGTGGCATAGTCGCCAATGGCATTTGAATGATAAATCTATCAATGTTCAAATGTTTGCGCAGCAATAAAATTTTATTAGCTACTTCTTCGGGTCCACCAACAAATAATCCTTGTCCTGAGGAACGAGCGTAATCAAAGTCGCTTCTGGTGTAAGGCGGAAAACCACGTTCTCCTAATAAGTGATTTCTGTAATACTGTAAGTATGGAAAAAATGTGTCGGCAGTTTCTTTGTTGTCGCTAAGCACAAAACCATGTGCATGAACACTAAATTTTAATTTATCCGAATCGTGTCCGCTTTCTTGTGCTACTGCGCGATACAATTTTTCGTAATTACTGAAATCAACAATGTTGCCACCCAACATAGCCAAAACTACGGGAAGTCCAAGTTTTGCTGCTTTAATAACTGTAGTCCGCGAACCGCCCAACGCCATAGATATGTTCAATGGTTTTTCGGTGCGTGGATAAATACCTAAGTTATCAATTGGGCTTCTTGTCTTTCCGCTCCACGTAACAAACTCGTTGTCTCTTGCTTTAAGTAACAATTCAAGTCGTTCATCAAACAGTAAATCGTATTGATTAAGGTCGAAACCAAACAAAGGAAATGATTCTGTAAACGCTCCACGCCCAACCAACAACTCTGCGCGTCCATTACTGATTGCATCAATAGTAGCAAAGTTTTGATAAACACGAATAGGGTCGCTAGTCGATAAAACTGTGACGGTACTACCCAATGTAATGTGGTTGGTGTTTCCCGCAGCCCCAGCCAACACTATCGCTGGCGATGAAGCCGCAAAATCAGGTCGGTGATGTTCGCCCACGCCATAAAAATCAACTCCCAACTCGTCAGCTAACACAATATCATCAACTACTTGCCGAATGCGTTCTGCTTGTGAAATAGTTACGCCCGTATGTGGGTCGGGCATAACATCGGCAAATGTGGAAATGCCAAATTCAATCTTCTTTTTCATGCGTTACTAATTACGCCAATAAGGTTAAACTATTTTTTATGCAGTTTATGAATGCCTCTATGCACTACTCACTACCTTTTTGAAACCGAAGATGTAACCTAAACCGCAATAAACCCGGAATCGGAATTTGATAATGCCTTTTCTTCCCTGAACTTTTTAGCCCCAATAATGAAACCCCCTACATAGGCGATGTATTATTGAGCGCAAAATTCCTTTTGGCTTAGATCACTGCTTTTCCATTTTTGAATAAGCTCACCAAGTCTTCTGAAGATCGTCTTCACAAAATCTTAAGTCTCAAACTCTTTGTACCTGGCTTTTCTTGCTTCATTTAACAGCCCGGTTTTTATCAAAGCTCTGTCAACAAGCTGATAAACTACTGGAACGACCACTAAAGTTAAAAACATGGAACTGGTCAAGCCACCAATTATTGACCAGGCAAGTCCATTTTTCCAGTCCGCTCCTGGTCCAGTGGCCAACGCCACTGGCATCATCCCCGCCACCATGGCAATTGTTGTCATCAGGATAGGGCGAAGGCGTTCCTTAGTTGCTTCCAACAACGCCTCTTCTGTAGTCATACCTTTTTCTTTGAGGTGATTTGTAAAATCAACTACTAGTATGGCATTTTTGGCCACCAGTCCGATAAGCATAATAATACCGAGGAGAGTAAACAAGCTCAGCGTTTGGGCGGAAAGGGCCAATGCAACCAGGGCTCCTATGATTGCCAATGGTATGGAAAACAATACAACAAATGGGTAAACAAAGTTGTCATAAAGTGCCACCATTATGAGATATACTAATATTATAGATGTAATAAAGGCAAATCCTAACTGCCCAAAAGATTCTTCTTGTCTCTGCTGATTTCCACCAAAAATAACACTTACTCCAGCGGGTAAGGTCATGCCATCAATGATTCCCTTTATTTCCGCAGCTACCGTTCCTGACGGGCGTCCGAGTAATTGAGAATTAATATTGACGGAAGTTATCCGATTAAACCGTTCAAGTTTGGATGGCCCAAAACTTTCTTTTACTTCGGCAAATTGGTCAAGCCTAACCAGCTTTCCGTATTTACTTAGAAAGGTCAGCGCACGCACATCCTCAATGCTTTTACGGTTAAACTCATCAAATAGTATATTTATATCATACTCATACTCGCCTTGTCTGAAACTCGCATCATTATTGCCATTGAAAGCATATTGCATAGTGGCTCCAACAGTTTGGAGATCCAGGCCCAACTCGGCCATCTTTTGTCTGTCTGTAGTAACAACAACCTCGGGACTTCCCGCCTCTACCGTAAGCTTTACCTCCTGTGTTCCCTCCACTTTCTTTACCTTCTGCATGAGTTTATTGGCCGCTACCATTACCGTGTCAAAAGACGGGCCGGTAACGATAAGTTGAATCGGTGCTTGCTCGGCAGTACCCAGTATTGATATGGGTGTCGATTTTACTTTTACACCAGGAAATTTATCCATGATCTCATTCTTTAAAAGAACACCATAGATATCTGAACTCTTTTCGCGCTGATCTTCCGGTACGAGTTTAACTGTAATCTCTGATTTGTAGGGTGTTCCGGTAGCGGATCCAAAGAATCCACCTTCATTGGTTTGTCCGATGGTAGTGATGGTTGACACAACCTCTTTTTTGGATGAAACAAACTCCTCAATTTTTCGCGACTGAATATTATTCTGGGCAACAGAAGTTCTCTTTGGATATTCAAGAACCAGGACGAATTCGCCACGATCTCCCTGGGCAATAAATTCTGATCCAATAAAGCCTGCTACAATTAAGCTAACTGATCCAAGAAAGAGCAGTGTAGCAATGGTGAGGGTGATAAATCGGTGTTTCAATGACCATCTCAATACGTTCTGAACCCAATGAATAAATCTGTCTAAAGTCTCCTCAAATCTCAAAACAAATCTTCCAAAGAATGTTTTATCGGTCAAGCGCTCCAATTTTCCAAATCTTGAATATAGAAAAGGAACCATTGTGAATGACACCAGTAATGACAACAAGGTTGCGATCACAATCACGATAGAAAACTGCCTCATAATATTAGAAATAATACCGGTTGTCAGCGCAATGGGCAAGAACACAACAACGATTACCATTGTTATCGAGGTAACAGTGAAGCCGATTTCTTTCACCCCATCATAGGCGGCCTGAATTTTATTTTTACCCATCTCCATGTGGCGATAAATATTTTCGATTACCACAATGGCATCATCTACTAATATGCCAACCACCAACGAAAGACCAAGGAGCGACATCAGGTTCAGTGTAAATCCGAACAACGACATACCGATAAAAGTAGCTATCAGAGAAAGGGGTATCGCTACCATGACAATGATTGAATTCCTTATGGAATGCAGGAATAGTAACATGATAGCTGCCACCAGGATGATGGCGAGAATAAGATCATGTATTACGGCATCGGCTGCGTCCAGGGTGTATTCGGTAGAGTCCCTGGCAATGGTAAACTTTAGATCAATATTGGAATACAAGTGCTCAAGTTTAGCTAACTCCTTGTGCACCAATTCACTCACAGCTACTGCATTGGCGTCAGTTTGCTTTTGAATGCTCAGCCCAATTGAGTTCAATAAATCAATGCGGTTGATGAGTTTGACTTCTTTCTTGGTGTCCTGAATTTCTGCAACATCTCTTAAATAAACAGGTCCTCCCTGGGGTGTTGAGGCAACCACCAGATTTTTTATTTCTTCCAACGTTTTGTATTTGCCGGCCAATCTTATCAGGATTTGTTCTTCCTCGGAAATTATTTTCCCCGTAGGAAAATCAATGTTGGAGGTTTTAATCAGTTGAACGAGTTGGGGAAGGGAGAGACTATATGCCTGTAGTTTATTTTTGTTGACGTTAATGCGAATCTCACGTTCTTCGCCACCGATTAGGTTCGTCTGCGCAACACCTGGAATTTTTGCCAGATTTGGCTGAAGACGCTGTGTAACCAAATCATACAAATCAGTCGCGTTCATTTTAGCCGAAATGCCAAGATTAATAATAGGCAGATCATCGAAAGAGAACTTTCCTAATGAAGGTGTCTTTACATCGTCCGGAAGATTGGATAAAATAGCATTCACTTTTCGCTGAGCATCTTGCAGCGCCAAATCAATATTTGCCTCAGTGCGGAGTTCAATAACAATGACCGATAAGCTCTCATAAGAACTGGCGGTGATTTTATCAACATTTTCCATTGAGGATATGGCATTTTCAATTTCCTTTGTTACGGAGTTTTCCACTTCATTTGGTGAAGCTCCCGGATAGATTGCGGAAATTGTTATGATAGGTGCACTGAATTTGGGCATCAATTCATAACCTAATTTTTTATAGCTGTTAAGGCCTAGAAATGTCAGTGTTATAAAAAGAACCAATATAAGAGATGGCCTTTTTATCGAAACTTCAGTTATTTTCATATCAGTGTTGTGCTAAGGACATAATTAATTTTCATTCAGGATTGTTACTTTGGCACCTTCAGTCAAGTTGATTTGACCGCTGATAACTACCTTCTCACCTTCCTTTATACCATCAAGTACTTCAACATTATTGGAGAAAAGCCTCCCGATGATAATCGCCCTTAACATAACGGAGTCTCCTGAAACGACATACACCTGAGCATTTTCAATGCTCCCCAAGAGTGAAGCCCGGGGAATCACCAGGGAAGTTTCAGCCGCAGGCAACTCAAATGTGGCACGACCAAACATTCCACCCCGAAGGGGTTTGTCTTTTACATTTGTGATTTGAAGTTCCACCGGAAAGTTCAGGTTGACATCGGCAGTCGCGCCCACAAACTTTACACGGGCCTCGTAATTAACATCAGGATAAACATCGGCTGACACCTTAATTTGCCGGGCTTGATTTACTCTCAACACTTGATCCTCTGTTACGTTCACCACCATTTTCATCTTCGTCAGGTCGACAATCTCAAAAGCTTCTTTGGCGGATGCGATGTACTGGCCATTTTCTATGAAGCGCTTATTCACATAACCGGCAAAGGGTGCAGTCAGGTAAGTGTCTTTCAATCGTTCCCTGGCATTTATCAACCTTGCCTCCCCATTAATGTAATTCAGGTTAATCTCATCAAGCTGAGCCTGCGTAACCCCTCCTGTTTTTACCAGGTTCACATAGCGCTCCTTATCAGTTTCCAACTTCTTTAGGTTAGCAGTTGCTGACTTGACATCAGCTTCAAGCGACTCATATTCCATTCTTGCCAGCAACTGTCCCTGCTGAACGAATCGTCCTTCGTCAACGGATATGTTCACAAACTTGCCGGCCGCTTCAGTGGAAACAATGACTTGTCTGAATGGCGAAAAACTTCCAGTAGCTGTAAAACTGCCACCCAACGCTTCCCGCTTTGTTACTGCTATCTGTACTGGAATTGTTGCATTAGCAACCTTTGCAAGCTCAGTTTTTTCCTTCATCCTCTCCTTGTTGTTCTTGAGCACATAAGCACTAATTATTACAAGTGCAATGATGATAATTATTGCGATTATGGTTTTTTTCATATAAAATTCCTGAATTAGATTAATTAGAATTTAGTTTAATAAAGATTTGATGTTACCGTTGGCCCTAAGCAAGTCTATTTCCGATTGCTTTACCTTTAACAACGCCTCGATCAGCTGGCTTTGTGCCTGGATTCTGGCAGTCTCTGCTTGCAATAAGTCAGTTAGAGGACTGATCCCTTCGTTGTAATTTTGCTCGGTTACATCGTAAACACTGTTGGCTAGCAGAACATTTTGCCGTTGAGCCTGAAAATTTTTGTAATTCACTTCAAGTGACCGGACAGCATTTTCACTAACAGTTGACGATTGTTGCTTGACAAATGCCAAATCTTTCTCTGTTTTCATTTGCCGGATACGGGATTGCCGCATTTGTGCATGCTTTCGAAAACCATCAAAGATGGGGACGTTTAAGCGTAAGCCAATTGATGCGACATCAAACCAAAGTGGATTCGCATCACTCGACAGGAAAAACGAATTAGATTGTCCCTGGTAAGTGTAATTCGCAAATGCAGACAAGGTCGGGTAATAACCTGCTGAATAATTTTTTCTCTCCAGTTCATACAGGGAGAGTTGAGTGGTTAATTGCTTATACTCAATCTTGTCTTCCCATACGAATTCTGTTACTAATGGGGTCGGTGTATAATTTAAGAATGCAGAGTCTAAATCAGTAGGCAATTGGAAATCAATGTCGAAAGCAGAATCCTGGTTAAGGCCAATTAGTAATTTTAACTGGCTTATTGACACACTATAACTGTCCCGTATGGTGGCCAATTGAGTTTCGATATTGGTGACGCCTATCCGTAACCTGTCGACATCAAGCTTCCGGGCTAAGCCATTGTTAAAACGATCATTGGTGATGGCAAGGCTCTTTTGCAATTCTTCTTGATTAGTCTCCAAAACAATTTGCTGTGTCTTTAAAGTGGCCACGCGGTAAAACAAGGATGCAACTTGGTAGATTGTCTCTTCTTCAATACGTTCACGATTAAACCTGTAATAATCTTCGCCTACTCTTGCAGCCTTGATACCCGTAAACAGGCTTTGGTTAAATATCTGTTGATTTGCCTGAACATTAATTGATGTTGCATATTTTAGCCCGCCACGTAGCACAATGTAATCATCAGGACCTGCATTCGGATCGCCCAATGCAGCCGGAAAAACGAACGCTTGCCGCAGCACATTATCAATCAGTTCCCCAGTTGCATTAATCTGAGGAAAGGCTGTTGCTTTCACTTCCTTTGTTTTTTGCTTTCCTTCCTCCTCATCCATTTGAGCTTTGAGAATGGAAATATTCTCGGTCATGGCCTGTTGAATACACTGCCTGAGAGAATAGTGTTGAACCTCTTGCGCAAAGAGTATTGCTGGGAAGAGATTAAAAAGGATAAGTACTGACTTTAGATTCTTGATACTCATTAACTGATTATTATTTTTATGGTTTAATGAAGATTTTGAAGATTGTTTAATTTCAGATTCTTGCTAACACGCCTCCCTTTTTCGGTAGCAACCCCACTGACCAAACAATCAATTAAATTGATTGTTAATGCCTGTTCTGAATATTTTTCCCGTGGTAAAAGTTTTTCATTGTTAGACAACCGAACCACTTCAAGAAAAAAAACAACATAGAAATTCACATCGAGTGTTGAGTTGAAGTAGTGTTTCTTGATTCCAGCCATTACAATGTCTTTAATCTTGCTGGTCAAAAAATCGTCTCTGAACTCCTGTAGAATTTGCCATCCATTCTCGTGATACTTTTGTAAATCGTAAATCAATGAAGGGCTGGTTTCTCTCATCATGGATGTGATGCAGATGAAAATTTTTATCAACTGTTCAACAGGGTTTGCAGGTTTGTCCAAAGTGGCAGCAACTAATCCCTCCAGTCTTTTTCGAAGAACGGTTATGATGTGATATACGATTTCATTTTTGTGTGCAAATGACTCATAAATGGTTTTCTTGGACATGTTCAGGTGATGAGCAATGTCATCCATAGAAATGCTTCTGGTGCCGTATTTTCTAAAAAGATTCTCGGCACAGGTAAGTATTTTCTCCCTGTTTTCAGAATTGTACATAGCTGTTTGAGTCAGTAACAATGCCTTCAAACCATTTTGAACCATTAAACCGAGCGTCAAGCATTTCTGGCATTACGAGGCATCGTTCCGTAAATGTAATCCCACAAAGGAGAAGAAACGCCAAAGACTAATTCACCGTCCTTGTAATGGTGAATGCTGTGGTTTACCCAAAGTACTTTAAAAAAGTTTCGAGGCGGTGGAAAGGCGTGAATGATATAATGGATGCCAAGATAAACTGAGTAGCCCACTAAAAATCCGGGTAAAAATGCAAAAACATAGTCACCCATCACTAATCTTAAAACCAATAGCAAAATTGTGGAAATGGTTACGCTTAGTATTGGAGGCATGGCCAGCCTTTCTTTGTCTCTTGGATACTCATGATGGACTCCATGTATTGTGTATTGAATCTTTGCTCTCAGCTTCGAGTACGTGGCCATGTGAAAAACATACCTGTGTGCATTGTATTCGACCCATGTAAACACAAACAATCCCGCAAAGAAAAGAAGGGTAGCAATGCCCCATGTCAGTGCAGTATGTGTCAGACTCCAATAAAATAGGGCTGCCGAATACAAAACAAGTATTGAAGTTGGGACAGCAATATGCGTTCGTGTTAATCGCTCAAGCACCACACTGTCAAATAGTTTGCGTGTTCCGTCATTCTTTGGCTTTACCTCCATCATTCTTTAAATATTTTGTTTTAGTGAGTTTCTCTTCTATACGGTATAACGATAACCGGCACAGTAGCGTGCCTTATCAAATACTCTGCATTACTCCCCATAACCCAATGGGATAGACCTGTCTTACCATGTGTTCCAATGACCAGGTAAGAAATGTCAAGCTTTGCTGCCTGCTCGATTATTTCCCTTTTTGGATCTCCGATTCTGATCACAATCTCTTTGTCAACGTCCGAATACTTTTGCGTTCCCTTGGTGAGAAATTCGATTGCGTACTGTTCAACTTCTTCCCAGTTCCAAACTTTAGGCAGCGTGGGGACATAATTGGAATACTGTAATGTATTGTCCACAACATGGATAATACAGACAACTCCATGGAGTTGTCGCACAAGCTTGATCCCTTGCTCTATGATAAGCAAAGAATCTTCACTCAAATCACTTGCAATCATGATTTTCACCTCGTACACAAAACTTGTTGTCTAATATCTTGACGCTGTAAAGTTAATAGAATAACTTTACTTTTAACAGAATTGTTAAAATACTAAGTTAAATCAAAAAACATTGAAAATGAACCTAGAAACAAGCCTTTCCACGGAAGAGGTGATTTTGGCGGCAGCAAGAAAGGTGTTTGAGTCGAAAGGATTTGATGGAGCCAGAATGCAGGAGATATCGGATCGTGCTGGAATCAACCGGGCATTGCTTCATTATTATTTTAGGACAAAGGAGAAAATGTTTGAGCGGATTTTCGATGAAGCGCTTGAGCGCTTCATGCCCCTTTTATCTACATGGGATCAGGATCTGGAAGAAAGTTGGGAATTGAAACTGAAAAGATTTATCATCAAGTTCATTACTTTTCTCAAAACGAATTCGATGCTATTCCTGTTGCGGGAAATCATTCGCAAGCCTGAATTACTGGCATCAAAAACTGAAAAGCATAGAAAGAAACTCAACAAATTTGTGCTCTACTTCGATAGATTGAAACAGGAGCGACTGATTCGTTCTGATGTGGATTCCAGGTATATCTATGTAATAATTCATTCACTTTGCTCCTTCCCATTGATGAATGGAATTGTTTTTTCGTATAGCCTGCGAATTTCTCCGAAAGAGTATGATGAACTGATGACAGGATACCCGGAAATAATCAGCGATTTATTGATCCAGCTGCTGAAGTATCAAAAAAACTGAAAAATCAATGAATGAAGAATTTGAACTTTCAGATCGTGACGACTGCGCCCCATTAACCACCGCGACCAGCCCTCACAAGCAATTGTCTCAAAACGGAGCCCTTCATATTCATCGCCAACTTGTGCTTTGGACGTATACCATAAGCTTTGTAGAGATAAAGCCATCAATAATATCAAAGTCCCCGGCACATGGGTTGTTTCTTTCCGAAATGGTTAAACTTATAAATCCACATGCGTTAGTGGAACGGGAATTTGGTCATATTCATCCATACCCCGATGGTAGCTTACATTTGCTTCTTCCGATGACAGACGCTAAGGAAATTGTTGTAAAAGGGTGGGGAGAATTCCATCCGTTGGCTTTTCTAAAAGAGATTCCGTCAAACTTTATTATGCTTTACAGCCCACGTTCGCAGGATGAACTGTCATTGGTCAAACGTATTATTTTACGATCGTATTCATTTGTTGCTACCTCAGCTAATGGTCAAAGAAATAGTCATGTCAATATTTGAATTTGATAGTAATCCACTAATTTATGAATCCAGATTTTACGTCACAGGATTGTTCAACAATTACCTTCCTGTAATCTGCAAGTTTCACAATATTCATCATACCCTTAATGTAGTTCAATTTTGCCATGAGCTTGGCGAACATTACCGGTTGACAAAAACTGATATGGAAAAGCTTCTGCTGGCCGCCTGGTTCCACGACACAGGATATTGTTTGGATATTGACAATCATGAAAATGAAAGTGTTACCGTTGCATCGACATTTCTTGATTCGCACAACGTGACTGAAAAGTACATGCCGTCAGTAAAAAATTTGATTTTCGCCACAAAAAGATTAGAGGAACCAGTAACGCTTGCGGAACAAATTATATGCGATGCTGATACGCAGCATCTTGGGGCCGAAAATTATTTCAAATGGTCGATGCTCCTCAAAGAAGAGTTTCAACTAAAAAATACCCAGGAACTTTCAGATAAAGAATGGAACCACATGAATATTTCTTTTTTTAATTCTCATCGTTATTTCACAGAATATGCACAAAGAATGTGGGGAGAGCAAAAATTAAAAAATCTCAACCAACTTAAAGGAGAAAGTGACTACATAAATTAATGCTCAAAAAACTTCTAGAAAAAAACCTAAATATCAAACCATGACAAACATTGTAAAAGGGTTAATTGTTGGGACAGTCTTGGGTCTAGTCTCCGTTATTCCAATGGTTTCAATGACTTTTGAGGATAAGGCACGGGCCATGACAGCGTCCTTTATCAGTCGGTTCGCCATAGGATTTATAATTATTAATATGGAACTTCCAATGCCAGGCTGGATAAAAGGTGGTCTAATCGGGCTAGTCCTTAGTTTGCCTGATGCCTTGGTGACTAAACAGTATACACCAATTTTGGGGCTTGGAATGATCGGGGGCGTTATTTGTGGCTTTTTTAGTAAGTAGGTTATGTTTCAATCTCACTCCGACAGCAATAAAGCAAGATTCTATATTTTAGCAACTGCTCATTTTCTGGGGAATATACCTGATATTTTGCTGGTTGAATCGCCCATTTGATGTCGCGAGCATTCCTTAGCTAACAAACGCTGTAACAATTTCAGACAATTGACTAAAAAGCCTATTAACTCCCTACAAACTATTTTCAACTTTTGTTCAACCCATTTACAACAGTTTTCTGTCGTCCGACAGTGTCATGCAGAATTGAACATATTCCTTCAAATTCCTTCATAATACTTCACAATCGTTCATAAACATTTAAGCGCTTCGAGACACCATATATTTTGCTTCATGACTCAAAACTAAGGCGTAGAGCAAATTTTGCGTCTATTTGGATTTGCCTAAATTTTCAATTTCAAAGGTGGGGAAAACGGCCAGTCTGGAACAAGCTGAATACAGAAAAGAAGGACAGGGCAAAGGGATGGCAGTTACTTGGTTATGCGTTAGCAATAAGATTGCTTGTAGCGGTAACGGTTTATTTTTTACACTGATGATAAAGGAAAAGATTCAAGCACATAATGGTTTATTGTTTGGCGGGCAGAGCAAAAAATGGAGCATTATAATTAATTTGTTTAACCGCTTTATGTTTAAACATATAATATATATCTTGTGTCAGATTAGAAAGGTTGGGTTCGCCCGTCCTTTATAATAACCATTTAAAAATTTTATGCACTTAAACAAACCAAAGTTATGAATCTCAAAGAAAAAGTCGAAGACATGAATAACATGATCCTAAGCGGACAAACGATGGAGGCTTTTGAAAAGTATTATCACAAAGAAGTGTCAATGCAAGAGAACAATGCACCACCCACTGTCGGGAAAGATGCGAATAGAGAGAGGGAAATCAAATCGATGGGAATGATTGAGGAGTTACACGGAGCAGAAGTCAAAGGTGTGGCAGTTGGTGATGACCTATCCATGGTAGAATGGGAAATGGATGTTACTTACAAGGGTGCCCCTAGGGCAAAAATGGCTCAGGTAGCCGTGCAACGATGGGCTGACGGACAAATTATTAATGAGCGGTTTTATTATTCATCTATGTAAAATAAATGTTTTGTGCATGCGAATTGGTGATAAGGCTCCTGATTTTGAACTTACAAATCAACTTGGTTCAAAAATTAGATTGAGTGACTTAATAATGAGCAGGAACGTTGTTCTGTTCTTTTATCCTAAAGATGACAGCCCGGGCTGTACTCGGGAGGCCTGTGCTTTCCGAGATAGTTACGAAGTTTTTAAAGAAGTCGGAGCGGAGGTAGTAGGGATAAGCTCTGATAGTGAAGATTCACACCAACATTTTGCAGATAAGCATAATCTGCCTTATACGCTGTTGAGTGATAAGGGCGGTACTGTGAGAAAACTCTATGGTGTACCTAAAACATTGGGGATTTTACCAGGTAGAGTTACTTACATAATTGACAAGCAAGGAGTAGTTTGTCATATTTTCAACTCACAATTGAATTTTGAAGGGCATATTGAGGAGGCGCTAAGTATTTTAAAATCAATGGACAATAACTAAAAATCAAGGATAAAACTATGGAAACAAAAGAAATGAGTAAAGGAAGAAAAATCACCGGATGGGTGATCGCTGGATTAGTCACTGCAATGTTGCTGTTTAGTGCCATGGGCAAGTTTACTACGCCAGAAATGGTAGAAAACTTTGCTAAGTGGGGATTGGGAGACTGGATAACAATCGTGGCAATTGGAGAGATTATCTCCGCACTGCTTTTCCTTTTTCCAAAGACCAATGTTTTTGGTTCATTCTTACTTAGCGCTCATATGGGGGGAGCTATTGTCGTGCACATGAGTCATTACGAATCATTTATGGTGCAATCTATACTACTCATTTTGGTATGGGCCGTAGCATTTGTTCGCAATCCCGAACTGCTGGCCAAATTCAAATAGTTAGCGATGAGGAGAATCTGCATTTTTGGAGCCACAGGCCGGACTGGCAAACATCTTGTCAATGTGGTGGCAGAACGAGGCATGACCCCTGTTTGCTTGGTCAGAAAAGAGTCAAAAGAGAAGCCGGTGCATAAGTCAGCAGTTCTCGTGGAGGGCTCTCCATTGGTATATGATGACGTGAAGCGCGCCTTGACCGATTGTGATGCGGTGCTAGTCGCACTGAATGTGGCCCGGAAGAGTGATTGGCCATGGGCTAAACTCGTATCTCCCCCGGATTTGCTTGAGGTAAGCATGACTAACATCGTGAAGGCTATGGGTGAGACAGGAGCTAAGCGGATCATCACGGTTTCTGCGTGGGGAGTGGGCGATAGCTACGCTGAAGCCAATGGAATATTCCGATTCCTTATCAACAAAACCAATGTTGGGACGGCCTATGCGGGGCATGAGCAACAGGAGAAAGTGTTGAAAGAAAGCAACCTCGATTGGACAGCCGTGCGCCCTGTCGGGCTGACCAATAACACTAAGCATTGCCCGACAAGAGTTAGTCAAAATGGATCTACTAAGCTAAAAATGTCAATTAGTAGAATGGATGTGGCTATATTTATGTTGGATATACTTGATAATGTAAAATATTACAAGACAACGCCTAGCATTTCCAACGATTGATAAATGGGCATTGAAAATGAAATAAAAAGCAAATTCAGAAATGAATACCACAAGGCTGTGGTAAACCTGTATTACACCAACAATGTAATTGGTGAGCAGTTCTTTAAAATGCTAAAGGCGTATGGGTTGGCAGTTCCTCAATTCAATGTGCTTAGAATACTAAGAGGGCAACATCCCAATGCAGCTTCAATAGGGTTGATTAAGGAGCGAATGCTGGATAGGAATTCGGATGTAAGCCGCATTGTAGATCGATTGTTTAAAAAGAAACTTGTTGAACGAAAAGAAGGTAAATCTGACCGAAGGCAGAAAAATGTGTTGATTACAAAAATGGGTCTAGAACTACTTGAGAAAATGGCAGTTTGTGAAAAACAGGAAGATGCTATTCTATCCAACCTGAATAAAAAAGAAGTAAAACTATTGAACGAATTGCTGGATAAGATTAGGGATAAATGAACCGTCCATCTTTTATAAAGCTATTAGGTATGGTAACACTTGGTGCAGGAACATTTGGTTTGTCAGGTTTAGCTAAAGCACTTAATGAAACAGAGCAGTCATTCCAACATTCATTAATCTGATTGAAGGAGAAGAATTTGGAAGAGAAAGGAAACATGAAACGCCTGTGATATAGGCATGTTGTTCTCATGAGCACTGGCACTCAAACTCAGTCCCTCAGCCAATCCCTCGATTCTCATCCAGGGATTGAATGGCAGGTATTCGCAGATTTGAAAGAAGGATTTTAATTGCATGCCAGATTTTCCGATGGATTAGGACTGTTTCCAAACGACAATCCTTGATCTTAAATAGGATGAGGTAATAAAAATATCTTCATCACCGCTCTATGATGGTGGAGCGATTTGCCAGTATGGTGAACCTTATCAGTAGTCCCCAGTAGAAGAACCCGACTGGCGTTTCTGGATCAATAGAGCATCTGTCAAAGGTCTTGAATTGAACGGATTCTATGGGAACGGTTTTTGGTAAAGTCGGAATGATGTTATTTCCCTCGAGTAATACAAACGAACCACATATCGGGCTGATATACAAATCACCGCCATTCCGAAATTGGAACGCTACCCAGCGAGTTCACATAACTGTTTAGTAGCGATCAAATCCGGGCCTGAATATTTCTAAGGACGTAATTACCGGTGGGCAGTTCGTTATTGACACTAATACGCTCAACAATGAGGATCGTTCGAGTGCAGCTATCTGTGGCAGGTTTTGTAAGCATCCCCGTTTATACAATTCAAAAGTAGAATTCATTTTCATTATTGCAATAGTTATCAATGTTGAAATGTGGTCAACTTGAATGGATTTTTGGGTTGGGGAGTTGTCCATATTTCAACATGGCCGGGGTTTTTCCGTTAAGACTTTCATGGAGCCTGTAGTTATTATAATCCTCCAGCCACTTTTCAGTTTCCATTCGCAGTTCATCGATATTATCAAACAAATAAGCATCTAAAACGCACATAGCAACTTAATTTACTTAAAGAGCTTTATTAACAGATTTCAAGATATCACGATCTGAATAAAACTTATCAACAAACTCTTCAAAATTAGTTATCACGTCAGGAAGATTCAATTCCATAACGGACAAACTCAATAGCGGCCATTTTTTAAACCGCATCATAAACCCGAACAACGGAAGATACGGGGGGGCATAATGGAAAGAGTTTTCGATAAGTTCATCATGCAGGGCCGGTTTTAAGGCCGTCTTTAAATCCCGTACAACATCGTAAAGGATTTTAATTCTGCTTCCTTCGCTTAACGTTTCGGCAAGAACGGGCATCCCCTTGTCGTGGAAGAATGTTAATAGGTATTCGCGGAAGCCGTCTTCGGTCACGTCACAGAGGTCGCGACAATAATAGAGGTATTGTTCTCTGAATCGTTTGAGGGAGAAGTCATCTACCGTTTTATCGATCACAAAGTCAATCAGTTCATTTTCCTTGGCAATGACCTGTTCAAGTGTTGGACCTCCTTTTTTTCCGGCAGCCAATAGGTGATATTTAGCCTTGGAGAATAACTCAAAATAATAACTTTTGTAGAAGGTTGTCTTCCGGTCAAAGGTCACTTGTATGTATAGGGGGTGCGTCAGTTTGCCATGAAAAGAAACTTCCTTGAGCCGCTCGTTGAAGTACGTTTTGTAGGTCACCTTATAAGTTCTGCTCATTTAGCTCTCTTTGGTTTTGCTCCGTCCTTGAAGGAATTCAATTGGTATCAAATCAAAGCATTCCGTTCATACTAAATGGATGTGAATGCCCATCATTGCACTAAATTATACAAAGTTTAGACATATATTATGTTATCAAAACAAATATTTTTATATTAGCGTTTAATAAGGTACCCCTTGCCGCGCTTACCGGTGACGGGATAGAACCAGGAGGTACCAGATGGAGAAATTGAGTCCGGAAAAAGTAATGGCCATGCTCAAGGAAAAAGGTGTTGAAGTGTCGGTTGAGCAGGCAGCTTCGATTCTCAAATTTCTCCGAAAACTTGCAAATATTGTGGTTGCTCAATATCTAAAAGGTGGAAAACAATAAGCATAAATCAAACTGGCAACTTAATTCGTCTCCTATGAAAACAGCCGATCTTTACATAAGAGTAAGTACCGATGAACAGGCCGACAAAGGGTACTCCCAGCGGGGTCAGGAGGAGCTGCTTCGCAGGTATTGCGACATCAACAAACTGACGGTACGAAAGGTGATCTATGAGGATCATTCAGCCAAAACGTTTGATCGTCCTGAATGGCAAAAATACCTGAGCAACCTTCGTAAACATAGAGGACAGAGTGACCTTGTGCTCTTCTTGAAATGGGATCGGTTCAGCCGGAATGCCGGTGATGCCTACCAGATGATAAATATCCTGCGCAAGCTTGGCGTGGAACCGCAGGCCATTGAACAGCCCCTTGACTTGTCCATCCCTGAAAATAAACTGATGCTGGCATTTTACCTGGCAACGCCCGAGGTGGAAAATGACAGGCGTGCATTGAATGTAATTCATGGTATGCGCCGGGCCAAAAAAGAAGGTCGTTACATGGGACATGCCCCGGTAGGGTATGCCAACAGGACGGATGAATCGGGTAGAAAATTGATTGAACCAATAGAGCCAATGGCGGGCGTAATCCGCTGGTCATTTGAGAAGATTGCTGAAGGTGTATTCAATACTGAACAAGTCTACAAGATGGCAAAGGATAAAGGTTTTAAAGGTGCAAAAAGCTTGTTTTGGACTGCTATCCGCAATCCGGTGTATTGTGGCAAAATAGAACTCCCCAAATACAAAGAAGAAGAGGAGCGTCTGATCAAAGGACAACATGAACCCCTTATATCGGACGCGCTATACTACCAAGTGCAAGATGTTTTGGATGGTCGGAAAAGGGGAAAATACCGACTTAAGGTGGCATCCAATGAAACCATGCCGCTACGAGGATTTTTGATTTGTCCCCAGTGCGGCAAGCTTCTTACAGGTAGCAAATCCAAAGGCAACACAAAATATTATTCCTATTACCATTGCTTTGATGGATGCACCTGCCGCTTCCGTGCGGACAAGGTGAATGACGTTTTTGTCAAGGAGCTAAGCAAATACATTCCACGTTCTGAGGTTGCGGATGTCTACAAGATCACACTCATTGAGTCATGGAACACCCAGACAAGTCATTTGCGAAATGGTCACAAGCAACTGTTATCGCAGATCAGAGAACTGGAAGACAAACTTTCTTACATCCGTGATTTACTTTCATCAAGGCAGCTTCCCCCTGAAGACTTCCGGGAAATGAAGACCGAGTATACAACCAAATTGGAGAAGCTAGAGGCAAAGCTGAGTGCAACTGAGAATGATAACGTAAGCATTGATGGCCTGCTCGACAAAGGCGTGAAGAATCTTTTGGTATTGGACACGATCTACAATGACGGAGGTATCGAAAAGAAGCGCGAAGTGATTAGTTCGATGTATCCAGAAAAGTTGACTTTTGACGGAACGTTACTTCGAACTACCCGCGTCAACGAGGCGGTACGATTTATTTATATGATTGACAGTGAGTTAGGCCAAAATAAAAACAGGACAAATCTGAAAAATTCAAACTTGTCCTGTCAAGTCGAGATGAGAGGATTCGAACCTCCGGCCTCCACGTCCCTAACGTGATGCGCTAACCGGGCTGCGCTACATCTCGAAGTAAAATTGTTCCCAAATTTTTGAGGTTGCAATAATAGTAAAATTCAGGCATCTAACGTGCCCTATTGCTCCTACTTTTTATTCTGTTTCAAATCGCGGATAAATTTGGCCCAATTGAATGGATTTAAGAACGGATTGGTGCGCGGTTGAAATTTATCAACGGCAGACGTAGACCATTGGTCCATATAATACTTATAATTAGCCGCCCCATCCATCGGGGTTGTTTTGATCATCAATGCAATTAACTCTGCGTTTAGGTTGCGCTGATCAATCCCATTATCCATAGGAATATTCAGTGCGAGCACAGCTTCTTTAAATACTTCTTCAGTGGGGAATGGCATGATCTGAACCTCCTTTAAATACGTCACATCAGATACCATTTCGACAATAATAGTCAGGTTATCATTAGCGCCTTGGGGCACTATATAATGTTGCCGATGATACCCGATTGAGCTGATGACAACACTGTCACCCTCTAACACAGGCATCGAAAAAAAACCTGCGGGGCTGGTACTCGTGCCCCTTCCAGCTTTGGGAACATACACGTGCACTCCTGGGAGTACATTTACACTATCGCTCACAAATCCGGAAAGCTGAATAATCCTCCGTTTGCTTTGAGCCATTGATGTCATGGCCGTGAACATCAACAAAAGTCCCACACACAGAATAAAGCCAATTGATTTCTTCACATTTCAATCGTTAATTTTCAAAGATAAAGATTCAGGTGATTCAACCCTAATGAAAACCGGCTTCCTCCACCAATGGTTTTTGCTATCTTCGCAACGGTAAAAGACGGCATTTTTACAGGTTCCTGATGCGATTAAAACACTTTAATATTGATTTAGGTGCCCAGATATTTTTGGCGTGCTCCGATACTTCCCGGTTGCGCATTTTAAATCTGATTTTAACCAACGGAGAAATGTGCATTACCGACCTTGAACATATTCTTGAATTTACTCAAACCAAAACTTCGCGACACCTGTTGTACCTCAAAAACTCGGGTATCCTTACTTCAAGAAAAATTAACCAATGGGTATTTTATCAACTTAAAGACGAAGTTTTTGACATTACACGCCAGATATTTCAATTTCTTAGCAGGGATCCGCTGCTTCAAAAGGATCAGCAACTTTTTCAAACACTTTACAGCAATCGGGAATTATCCCTCAATAAACTTCAAATCAAGCCGACCACTCAATTTTCATGAAATACCGCTCAATTCTTTTTGATCTTGATCACACCCTGTGGGATTACGAAACCAACTCTACCGAAACGCTCCACGAAATTTTTCATGAACATAAACTCTTCGAAGTCGGGGTGCCTTCTATTAGTGATTTTATAAAAACCTTTGTCACTGTAAACACCCATTTGTGGACGTTGTATGATACCGGGCAAATCCATCGGGATGTTATCCGGTATGACCGCTTTCATAAAATAATGCTGGAGATGGGTATTGACAATTATGATTTATCATTAAGACTTTCTGACGAATATGTGGAGAAGTCGCCAAAAAAAGGGACTCTAATGCCTAACGCAGTTGAAACCCTTGACTATTTATTTCCTAAATACCCCATGACTATTGTAACCAATGGGTTTGATGAAATCCAATCAACCAAGTTAGCTTCCTCGGGCATCACTTCTTATTTCAAGAGTATTGTTACATCCGCCAGAGCCGGGTATAAAAAACCTGCAAAAGAAATTTTTGAATTCGCAATGGCAGAAAGTGGATTTGAAGCGCACCAAACACTGATGATTGGCGACAACTTATTAACCGATATTGGCGGAGCCAGAAATGCTTCCCTGGATACAGTTTTTTACAACCCCCATAAAATCCAACACCAGGAAAAAACTCATTACGAAATTCATGACTTGAAAGAGTTACAGGATATTCTTTAAAACCCCGGGTTTATCCGATAAATTTGCAGCTACAAAATAAAAAACACCTGTCATGTTAAGCCTGCCGAAACCTATTCAACAAGCTCGGCCGATAATCACTCAAAAATCACTAAAGACTAAACTACAACAGATATGTCAACCGGTTTCTTTCACATCCCAGTTCCAAAAAATGAGCCTGTATTATCCTACGCACCAGGTAGCAAAGAACGCGTTGCTCTAAAAAAAGCGTTGGCTGAAGCCCGCGCTACCGTATTAGATATACCGATGTACATTGGGGCCGAAGAAGTTCGTTCCGACAAAAAGAAACCGCTTTCTCCACCACACGATCATCAACACATACTCGGCTATTTTCATGAAGGAGATAAAAGTCATGTGGAGCAAGCAGTGAATGCTGCGCTGGCTGCCAAAGAACTTTGGTCAGGTTTAAGTTGGGAAAATAGAGCCAGTATATTTTTAAAAGCTGCGGATTTATTAGCAGGACCCTACCGATACAAAATCAATGCAGCCACCATGTTGGGTCAATCAAAAAATGCATTTCAGGCTGAAATTGATTCAGCTTGCGAGCTCATTGACTTTTTGCGGTTCAATGTTCACTTCATGGGTGAGATTTATCGCGATCAGCCAGAATCATCACCAGGAGTTTGGAACCGTTTAGAGTATCGACCACTGGAAGGATTTGTATTCGCACTAACACCTTTCAACTTCACAGCTATTGCCGGTAACTTGCCCACCAGCGCGGCTTTGATGGGTAATACAGTTGTTTGGAAGCCTGCCAACACACAAATCTATGCAGCCAACGTAATCATGCAAGTTCTTAAAGAAGCCGGTTTACCTGATGGAGTGATCAATCTTGTATATGTAAGCGGTCCCGATGCCGGAGAAGTAATCTTTAATCATCGCGATTTTGCCGGCATTCATTTTACTGGAAGCACGGGTGTGTTTCAAAACATCTGGAAAACAATTGGCAATAACATTCATAAGTATCGTTCTTATCCACGCATTGTTGGGGAAACCGGAGGCAAGGATTTTATTATGGTGCATAAGAGTGCTAATGCCAAAGAAGTATCAACCGCCATTGCCCGTGGTTCCTTTGAATATCAGGGCCAGAAATGTTCAGCTGCTTCGCGGTGCTATATTCCATCCAATCTCTGGGATGATGTAAAAAAATACCTGATCGAAGATCTGAAAAGCTTCAAGATGGGGCCAACAGAAGATTTTGGAAATTTTATTAATGCTGTTATTGACGAGAAAGCATTCAATTCTATCACTGGATACATTGAAAAAGCGCGTCAAAACCCAATGAACGAAATCATTGCCGGAGGTAAATACGATAAAACAAAGGGGTATTTCATCGAGCCTACGGTTATTGTAACCAAAGATGCCTCGTCACTCACGATGTGTGAAGAAATTTTTGGACCTGTGATGACCATCTACGTTTATCATGCGGAAAACTTTGAACAAACCCTTGACCTGGTGGATAGCACATCACCTTATGCCTTAACGGGCTCCATCATGGCAAAAGATCGGTATGCGGTCGAGATGGCTACTAAGAAGCTCGTGAACTCGGCCGGTAATTTTTATATCAACGACAAGCCAACCGGAGCTGTTGTAGGTCAACAACCTTTTGGTGGAGCTAGAGGATCGGGCACCAATGATAAGGCAGGTGCAAAAGTTAACTTATTGCGTTGGGTTTCTATGCGAACAATCAAGGAAACTTTTGTTACGCCAACAGACTATCGTTATCCCTTTTTGGATAAGGAGAATTAAAGTTAGTTAACTAAGATCTTATTCTCACCGGATTTTAGTTCAACTACTTTTCCATTCCATTCCAATCGACCCGTGATGGACAATGGCAACGTAACTGTTCCGGTTAGCTGATTTTCATTTTTCCTGAAATTAACTGCGAGTTCTCCCGCCCAATGCGGAATGCTTCCGGTTACAGTTTCCAATTTTTGCATGAGGGGACGAATAAGTACTTTTTTAAAACCCGGAGTCTGTGGTTGTATCCCTGCAAAGGTGGCAAGCATTTCAAAATCGGGGCTTGCACTCCAGGCGTGACATTCGCTGCGATCTACTCCTTCCGGGAATGTAGTTAGACCCAAATTCAGCAGTTCTTTCCATTGATTCAATAAAGTCAAATACAAATCTCCTGTTTGTGTTTGATTCATCGCCCGACCAAGATAAAAGTCAAAATAAAGTGTTGTCTTGGTCAGATTTTTATCTTCTACAATCCGTTTCATGAAACTTTGTTGTTCTTCTTTCGGCACAATGCCACATAACACGGCCAAAATATTACTGTGCATACTGAAATGCTTTTTATCCGGTGTGTCTGCAAATAGTTGCCTGTTGGCATCCCAACACTGCTTTTTCACGCCCGCCTTTAATTGTTGACTTCGGACTGAATATTTCTGCGCAAGCTGCGGTTCATTGAAATGGCCAAACATTTCAGAAGCCAGGCTCAATGTGTAGGCATAGAAAAGAGAATTTGTAGTGAGTCGTTTAAAAAAACTCTCTTTCACAATTTTATGGGTTGGAAATGAATGATCCAGAAAATCCCAATAGGGTTGTTCTCGCATCATATTATCAGGAGTCATATACTGCTCAAAGTGATCCAATACACGTTGCATGCCAGGTAAAAATGATTTCACGAATTCCGGATCGTTGCGATACATAAAATAGTCGTGCACCATAGTTACCCACACCAACGAATAGTTTGGAATGTATTGCGGCAGGGAGGATGGGTAGCGACTGTAGGTCAGTCCATCGTAGGTAAGCGAACTTTCAAATTGTTCCAGAGCATTTTTTGCAAGTCGGTCATCACCCGCAACATAATAGGAAACCAAAGCCTGAATGCGTGTATCTCCAATATATTGTAACCGTTCCCAATACGGGCAATCCATATACGTTTCATATGCACAGAGCCGTGCGGTATGCCAACCGATGTCAAAGATTTTTGATAAGTCTTTATCATTCGAAGAAAAGGTCGCTTTCTTTTCAAAGGGATAGCCGGTAAACCAGCTTCCAAATTTTTCGATTGTCAACGGTTCACTTCCCGTAGTAATGTCCAGTTGTACATAGCGGAAGGTACGATAGGTTAGTGTGGTAAAACTTCGGGATTTATTTCCATCCGGTAAAAAAATATCATAAACCCCATGAATGGATTTGCCCTGAATAGAATCGCGATGGCCTTTCTTTTTTATGTCTTCAAAAAGTGCTTCAGCATAAGTCACCTTAACCTGACTCTCCTTTCCGCCTGAAGTTATTAACTCCGGAAAGGCGGAGGTAAGAACCTGTTGATCAACTAAAATTGAAACTGTTGTCCGTGCAGGAATTGTAATGGGAAGTCCGCTCACTGGTTGCGCAAATCCTGAACTTCTACGAACCGGACCACTCTTTTGATACGTTCGTTCCATAAGAGGGATTGAGCGTGGCACCAGTTCCCATGTGGCATCGCCATACCCAACTACACCAAAGGGCGCACCTGTTTCCGAAGGTTTAGCAGTTTGCCAACTTGCATCATCGAAAACAGGTTGCTCCCAGCCCCACGGAAATTTAGCACCATCAACTTTTTCAAGTGGGCCCGCTGCATAATATTGGTGAAAGAGGGTTGGGTCACCCGGTTTAAAAGGTATTGGAGTAATCGATTTATCTGCACGATACTTCCAGGTCTGATTGGTATTTATTACTGATGTAATTGAATCATCGCCCTGCATGATCATCCCTGTGCGTTTGCCCATCATATAAACAGGAGCTTCCTCGGCAAAATTGACTACTTGCACAGCAAGCACATTCTCACCTTGCTTCAACAAAGGCGCAATATCAAGCGATTCAAATCGCCAGTGACGTGCATCACTGATTTGCGGGCCATCAGTAATATAACTACCATTTACAAAAAAACGATAGCGATTATCGGCCGAGAGATGAATGATAAACTGGTGCGGCTTTGTCTTTAACGAAAATGATTTTCTGAAATGATACACTCCGTATTGATGTGCATTTTCCTTAGGGCCAATCCACCGGGCTTCCCACCGCTGATTAACAATACGTGCGGAGGGTGTCACAAGATGTTGGCTAATGCAAAGAATGGGTAAAAAAAGGAAGAGTAGTGTTTTTATCATTCAAGAAAGTTAAATAAAAAAGGCTCCACGCAAGGAGCCTTTTTCAACTTATTTCATATCAACTTAACTCTCGATTACATTTTCGGCTCTATCGCCATACCATCTGATGTTTCGTGAGAAGTACATCAACAATCCAATAATCAGGAATAAACCAATGCTTCCTATCAGCAGTGAGAAATCCTGTGCCTGAATGATAACAAATATGAATGCATAGAAAAACGTCATCAAAGTCGTAAACAAAAAGAGAATTGATTTCTTCCGTAAGAAACTAGAGGAATAGAAACTCACCAACAAAATGGTTGCGACTGATGAAATACCATAGGCTATGTTGTAACCAACTTGTTCTGAAAGCGACAACAAGAGGGTATAATAAATTATCAAGGCTACGCCAATCAAAATATATTGAAAGGGGTGAATTCTAATTTTGGTTGTGATCTCAACCAGAAACAAAGCCGTGAAAGCAAGAATGATTATCAGAGCTCCATACTTTGCGGTGCGAATACTCTTTTGATATTGGTCGGCAGGAATCAACAACCGAACACCAAACTCAGAGCCACTCAATGATTGATCATGGTTAATCCACTTCTGCGCAAACGGACGATTATAGGATAGTACCTTCCAGGTTGCTGAAAAATCCTGTTCACTGATTGTACGATCTTTAGGTAATAGCTTGCCTTCAAAACTGGGTGAGGGCCATGGACCCGCCACATCAACCTGCGTTGATTTTCCGGTAGGAACAAAATATAGTCCTTCGCTGCCTTTTAAGCTTAACTGAATTGATACACTCAGCTGAGATTCTGGGCGCGTAAGCCAACCGAGAGATGCAACGATGCCACTGGTAAGATGATATTGATTTGTGCTTGTTACTGATTCATTTTCATTTTGATAAAATATGGGCTGATTAATCAGCAATCCAAGATCGTTGGAAGGTTCTGACAAAATTTTATTTTCACCAACCTGAATTACAGGATTCTCGCTGATCCCGCGCAAATCCGTTATTCCATTGAGCAACACAGCCTCTTTCCAATGGACCTGAGAGTCCGGAATATTCCAGGCTCCGAAATCTGGTGTTGCATAAGTTGCTTTCATGGCAAGATCAGTCTCATACACAGCTACATCAAAAATTCCACGATGCAATTTTTCAGGAGCGACTTTGCTGTTCACGGTATACTCTTCTGGTAAAAAATAAGCCTTGTGAACAGACTCCGTTAACTCTTCAATTTGTTTACCATCCTGCCAGCGTTTGGTTCTTTCTATTTTAGTGAAAGGTATCATCAACACCGGGCCCGATAAAGTCTGCGTGCCCGACCACTTATCGGAGACTTCACGAATTACTTCGTTGGCCCTGCCCTGCCGTTCCTGAATTAAATCCTCTATCCACGAGGCCGGGATGAGCAGGATTAAAATCAGGAATCCAATTGAAAATAATTTTACCATGATAGATTCGGTGATCCATTGATTGAATCGTTCGAAGAGATTTGGGTGCTGTGTTTCCATAAATTTAATAATTTAAAAGTACTTTGTATTTAAAAGTTAATGAATAAATTTTTTTATTTCTTCTGTTGTTTGATCAATTCTTCGAGCGCATCCAGGTGTTTTTTGAAAGCACTGCGGCCTCGTTCGGAGATCTTATATCGCGTATTGGGCTTACGCTCAACAAAAGATTTACTGACGGAAATGTATTTCTCTCGTTCGAGCGCTTTTAAATGGGTTGCCAGATTGCCATCGGTAACATCCAACAGTTCTTTCAACGCATTAAAATCATACGACTCATTGGCGACTAACACCGATACGATCTGGAGCCGCACCCTATGCTCCATTACCTTATCCAGATTTTCAAAAGGGTTTTTCATGTGTTACTAATTTCTTGTCTTTGGCCACATGGAATGGCTAAGATCATTATTAAGCGATTGTTCGATGTTTATTTTTCGCCATTTCATCGATCGTACTTCTTAAACATCAAGGCGCCATATATTATATGAAGAAGGCCAAATCCAATGGCCCAAAACAGAAGGCCAAACCCAGGCATTAACATAGCAACAAGTCCTAAAATAATTTCGCAAAAACCAAGGTAGCGAACTTCATCGAAAAGATTTGCGCTTGCATTGATTAGCGCGAGACCATAAAAAATCAAGCAAGCGGGCGCAGCAATGCCATAATAGCCTTTCGCCAATAAAATCAAAATGAATATACCTCCTGTCAGTAATGGTATGACTAAGTTAATGACAAGTCTCTTGCTAGTCGAATCCCAGACTTTCAATCCAAGTTTTTTAGCCTTTCTCGATGCTAACACGTAGCCCGTTAGGATTGAAACAACTAATACTGAGATCGCAATTATTAAAAGTCTTAAAGCGATCGTTACCTCTTTCACTGCCTGATCATGATAATCAAAGGGAGTCTGAGGATTGTAAATTAATGAATAAGCAACCACCGCCCCTATCAAAGCATAGATCCCCGCCAAAATTCCCGATAATCCACTGAGCGATAAAAACTTTACTGACCTTTCCATCAACTGACGGATGGATTCGATGTCTTTTTGGTAGGTCTCGTTTTGTCCCATATAAAAGTACTTTTAATTTCAAAGTTAATCAACGGAATATGTCTTACAAGAGTTTTACATTCGAAAAGAGAATATTTTTTGAGTATTTGGATATTTCCGGCCCAAACCTGTAATATTGCACTCCCAATTCAGGTTGGGATTTATTCTCCCTTAGCTCAGCTGGTTAGAGCATCTGACTGTTAATCAGAGGGTCTTTGGTTCAAGTCCAAAAGGGAGAGCTTAAAAAGCCGCGATTCGCGGCTTTTTTTGTTGCTATTTTAATACGATCAAATAAACGGAGAATCAATTCGTCTATTCAATAGTTAGTTATCTGAGTATCCACTTTATCTATGTCTAAAACCAAAGTCTCACTTCGCGAAGTATTTAAAACCATCATCTGGCCACGCAGAAAACTGCTTTTTGTGGGCCTGATCCTAATAATAATCAGCCGGGCAGCTGGCCTGGTGCCACCCTGGGCAACCAAGCCTTTTATGGATGACATTCTGGTTAACAAAGAACTTGATAAGCTTCCCTTATTACTTACCTTCCTGACCATCGCCATTTTGATTCAAGCTGTCACCTCTTTTCTATTAACGAAAATATTAAGTGTGGAAGCGCAGCATCTCATCTCTGTACTGCGATCCAAAGTGCAAAAACATTTACTTCGCTTGCCCACGAGGTTTTTCGACAATCAAAAATCAGGTGCTCTGGTAAGCAGGGTGATGAACGATGTGGAAGGGGTGCGCAATCTGGTTGGAACAGGGTTGGTACAATTGGTGGGCGGCACCTTAACGGCCGTTATCTCTGTTGGCTTTCTTATCTACATTAATCCGTTGATGACACTGTTCGTCTTATTACCCATGTCCATTTTTGGTGTAATCACCATGAAAGCGTTTTCCATCATCCGACCCGTTTTTCGCGAACGTGGAAAAATAACCGCAGAGGTTACGGGCCGATTGACTGAAACATTGAATGGAGTGCGCGTAATAAAAGGCTTTAATGCCGAACAACAAGAGATAAAAGTATTTGAAAAAGGAGTCGATCAACTTTTTCAAAACGTAAAAAAGAGTTTAACCTCCACCAGCTTTGTTACCAGTTCTGGTACCTTTTTAGTGGGCCTGGCCAGCGTAGGCATTATGGGCCTCAGCGGTTATTTCAATTTAAGTGCCGGTGATTTTCTCCAGTTCACCATGTTTATGGTATTTATGATTGCGCCTATTGTACAGATGAGTAACATCGGCAGTCAGTTAACCGAGGCTTTTGCGGGATTGGATCGTACGGAAGAATTAATGAACATGCCGGTGGAAGACGATGGCACCGTGCGTACTATAAAAATTGGCGAAATGAAGGGCAACATTGAATTTAAGAATGTGTCATTCTCCTATGAAGAAGGAAAACCGGTGCTAAAAAATATTACTTTCTCTGCTCCGGTTGGATCGGTAACTGCACTAGTCGGCACATCCGGTTCTGGAAAGACAACCATTGCTGGATTAGCTGCTTCTTTTCTAAATCCCGAAAGTGGAACGATTACCGTGGATGGGATTGATATGAGTAAAATCTCTCTGGATAGTTACCGCAGTCAGTTAGGTGTCGTGTTGCAGGATGACTTTTTATTTGAAGGAACAATACGCGAAAATATTTTATTTCCACGCCCCAACTCAACCGAAGAAGAACTACAAAAAGCTGTTAAGGCTGCTTTTGTTAATGAGTTTACCGATCGCTTTGAAAAAGGATTAGAAACAGTGATTGGTGAACGTGGTGTAAAATTATCGGGTGGTCAGCGACAACGGATTGCCATCGCCCGGGCTATTCTTGCCAACCCAAGAATCCTCATCTTAGATGAAGCCACCTCCAACCTGGATACAGAAAGTGAGAGCTACATTCAGGAAAGTTTACGCACCCTGATGCAAGGCCGAACTACGTTTGTAATCGCCCACAGGTTAAGCACCATCCGTCAGGCCAATCAAATTCTGGTCATCGAAAACGGGCAAATTCAGGAACAGGGCCGCCACGAAGATCTGATTTCGAGACAAGGACGTTATTACCAACTCTATACTTATCAGGCGAGAATTTAGTGAAAATTCCGGACTTAATGTCATCTTATTGGCTTAATTAATCCATTAAACAGCCATACTGTCTACTTTTTTGCCCTAAAATTGGGTCGGCATACTTTTCACTAGAAAATGGTTGGATTAAAAAACTTATGTCAAACCAAAAAAATTAATACTATGAGCATCATCCGCTATAACACCAACGACTTTACACCTACCACATTCAGTGCGCTGGTAGATAAGTTCTTCAACGATTCATTAGCCCGTTCTGGTGGCAGTGCCTTCGTTCCTAAAGTAGACATTATTGAAACCACCGAGGCTTTTGAAGTACATCTCGCTGTGCCTGGCATTAGTAAGGAAGATTTCAAAATCGAATTGAATGACAATTATCTTACGGTAAGTGGCGAACGCAAATTCTCCACGGAGAAGAAAGACAAAAATTATCATACCATCGAAACTCAGTATGGTGCCTTCAATCGTTCTTTCTCATTACCTGAAAACGTGGATGCTTCCAAAATCAACGCGAAGTATAACAACGGAATTCTGGAGCTTACCATCCCTAAGGATGAAAAGAAAGCGTTGAAACAAACGATTAAAGTGAACTAAATGAGTATGTGGGTTAGGTTTAGGGTTGGCGCCTTTTCGGAAACGGAAGGGCGCTTTTGTTTGTTTGGCGGGTGAAATTCAAAAAAATCATTTTTTCACTTATCCATTTACCTGATTACCCGTACCTTACCACAAAGAGACGGTTATGAAGCGTTCGTTGTTGATTCTTTTGGTTGTCTGCACCGCATTTATCGGAGCCATTGTTGGTTCGATTTTTACGCTAAAATTCTACGATGCCGGTCCTGCTTATAGTTCAATTGAAGAAAGACAAAACCTGCGCTTCACCAATTATGCTCCCGATTCCACGAACAAAATCACTGCGGGAATAGATTTTGAAGCGGCCGCCCGACATGTGACCCCCGCTGTAGTTCACATTCGTACTGTATACGGAGGCGGTCGATTTAGTATCAATGCATTGGATCAATACCTGAATCCACAAGCTCGTGCCTCTGGCTCGGGTGTTATCATTTCGGATGATGGCTATATCGTTACTAATTATCATGTGATTGAAGATGCAAACTCTATTGAAGTAGTATTAAATAACAATCAACGATTTTATGCGAAAGTAATCGGACAGGATCCAAGCACAGACCTGGCCTTACTGAAAGTCAAGGCACGAAATCTTCCTTTTATTAAATATGGAGATTCAGATGGAATAACAACGGGTGAATGGGTGTTGGCCATTGGAAATCCTTTTGATCTTAACTCAACCGTGACAGCGGGAATCGTAAGTGCCAAAGCTCGTAACATTGGAATACTGGGTGATAAAAATAACCTTCAGGTAGAATCTTTTATCCAAACAGACGCAGCGGTTAACCCCGGGAATAGTGGCGGAGCCCTCGTTAATTTACAAGGTGAATTGATCGGTATCAACTCTGCCATCGCAACTGCAACCGGAGGCTACAGTGGTTATTCTTTTGCTATTCCCGTTAGTCTTGTAAAAAAAATAATGAACGATTTACTTGAGTTTGGTCAAGTTCAACGTGGATTGCTGGGAGTGCAGATTATTGATGTAACGGCAGATTTAGCGGAAGATCAAGACCTGAGTGTGGTACAAGGTGTATTTGTACGCTACGTAAATAAAGGAAGTGCAGCCGAAGTTTCCGGATTGGAAAATGGAGATGTAATTACTGCCATCGATAATCACGAAGTACATGGCACCTCAGAGTTGCAGGAATGGGTAGCTCGCAAAAGACCGGGTCAAACTATACAAGTAAAATTTCTAAGAAACGGAGAACATAAAGAAGTTACTGCAACCCTAAAAAACCTACAAGGCTCCGAAGAGGTAAAAAAGAAAGCAGTAAGTTATAAACTTGAGGGTGCCCAACTGGAGGAAGTTCCCTATTCAAAACTTACTGAACTTAATCTCGATGGTGGCGTATTGGTAAAAAAACTTTCATTCGGCAAATGGAAAAAGGCCGGGGTTAAAGAGAACTTTATTATTACTCACATTGATAAAGTAGCGATTGATAACGTGAGCGATTTAAATCGCGCCATGGAAATGAAAAAAGGAGGCGTATTGATTGAGGGTGTTATGATCCATGGCGAGCGCCAAACGATTGGGATGGATTGGTAATTTAGTAGCTTTGCATGCTACAATTATTATCCTATGAAAAACTTCGGCATCGCGGAAGCCCTCTCTAAACTCAATATTAAAAAATCTAACTCAGGCACTTCAACGGGACAAAAATGGCTCCGGACAAAAGGTGCATCCATTCCTTCTTTTTCTCCCGCTGATGGCAAATTAATCGGCACTGTGCAAGCAACCGATGAGGTTGCTTTCGATAAAGTAGTAAAGCAAGCGCAACAAGCATTTCTTGAATGGAGACAAGTGCCCGCTCCCAGGCGTGGCGAGGTAGTAAGGCAGGTAGGAATAGCTCTGCGCAAATACAAAGAACCACTTGGCAAACTTGTTTCATATGAGATGGGTAAATCCTACCAGGAAGGATTGGGAGAAGTACAGGAAATGATTGACATCTGCGACTTTGCCGTAGGTCTATCGCGACAACTACATGGACTTACCATGCACTCTGAACGGCCGCAGCACAGAATGTATGAGCAGTATCATCCGCTGGGTGTTGTTGGAATCATTTCAGCGTTTAATTTTCCGGTAGCCGTTTGGGCATGGAATGCGATGATCGCCTGGGTGTGTGGAGATACCTGCATCTGGAAACCTTCTGAGAAGACTCCGTTGTGTAGCATTGCGTGTCAGCATATTGTGAATGAGGTTTTTAAAAGAAATGGAGTGCCCGATGGAGTATCCTGTATCGTTAACGGAGATTATAAAATTGGTCAGCGCATGTCTGCAGACGAAAACATACCCTTGGTATCAGCCACGGGCAGCGTGCGTATGGGCAAGGCCGTTGGAAAAACTGTTGCGGAACGTTTAGGTCGTGCACTCCTGGAACTCGGAGGCAACAATGCCATCATTATTTCAGAACATGCCAACCTCGAGATGGCAATTCGTGGAGCTTTGTTTGGTGCGGTGGGTACGGCCGGCCAGCGGTGCACTACCACGCGCAGACTGATCGTTCATGAAAATGTATACGATGCTGTAAAAGAGAAGCTGAAGAAAAGTTATAGCCAATTAAATATTGGCAATCCGCTGGATGAAAATAATCACGTGGGTCCGCTCATTGATACGCAGGCTGTTAAAGCTTATCGCAATGCACTTCAAAAGGTTAAAGCTGAAGGCGGATCTTTTGTTGTTAATGGCGGTGTGCTTAAAGGAAAAGGTTATGAATCTGGCTGCTATGTGAAACCCGCTATTGCCGAAGTAAAAAATAGTTTTGAAATCGTTCAACAGGAAACCTTTGCTCCCATTTTATACCTGATCAAATACAAGACACTGGAGGAGGCTATCTCATTCCAAAACGGAGTGAAACAAGGTCTGTCTTCTGCACTTATGACTACCCAAATGCAGGAAATGGAAAAGTTTCTTTCTCATGCGGGTTCTGACTGTGGCATTGCCAATGTAAACATAGGTACCTCGGGAGCGGAAATCGGGGGCGCTTTTGGTGGCGAAAAGGAAACCGGTGGTGGTCGCGAATCTGGCTCCGATTCATGGAAAGTTTACATGCGCAGACAAACCAATACCATTAACTTTGGCGATAGCTTGCCACTGGCACAGGGGATTAAATTTGAAATTTAGTTCAGTTTGCAAATCAAGGCGCTTAGGAGTATTTTTATAAACACTGATTGAAATTTTATGTCCGAACCCAAATACCGCACCGTGATGCTTATTGATGATAATGAGATTGACAATCTCATTAATCAAAAAATGATTGAGGCGGCAGCCATTACCAAACATATTTATACGCACACGGGTGCAAAAAGCGCCATCGAGTTTTTAAGAAACATTGAAAAATTAGAGGTGGCTGATAAAGTGCTGCCAGATGTTATCTTCCTCGACATCGATATGCCCTTGATGGATGGCTTTCAGTTTTTGGATGAATTCGAAAAATTCGGAAATCTGGTAAAGAAAAAATGCAAGATTGTTATGTTAACGTCCTCTATCAATCCGCAAGACTTTAACAAAGCCAAAAAATATCTCAACGTTAAACTCTATCTGAACAAGCCACTTTCGCACGAAAGTATCTTAGAATTAAATGTATAGGTCAGGTGCCGGGTGCATCGATAGCCGTCAGGTTTTCTATAAACTGTTCGTCCATTCTTACAAAACAGGTGGGTGCAAAATAGGTAACGTTAATCGCCTTAAACTTAGGGATCACTGAAGAGATTTTCTTTCCCTTCTCCTTCTTTGCTTCACTCGTAGCAATTTTTAAGATTTTCAGGAATAACAATACATTCTCACATTCATCTTTTCCAAACAAGCGAATTTGTCGCTGGATACTGCTGGTAAGTTGATTGAATAATTCAAAATCACGCAGCATACAATATTGTAAAGCAAGAATGGCCTTCACTTCCATTTGAACAAAGGGATACTTCTTAAGACTCACTTCGTTTAATAAGCTATTGATTAGTTTGGCGGCCTCTTCATACTTACCGAGGTAGTAGCAGCCAAGAGCCCGATAAATTATGAATATAGTGTGCCGGGGCACATCCTGAATATCCGCCTCAATATCTTCAAACAAACTTTCGTTTTCACCATAAATTTCCTTTTCGGTACCCAAACGTAAATGGCGATCTAACTTGGTGATCAGGAACCGGGCCGAAAATGTATAGAAGCTATAGTTTACCAGCAGGTTAGTAGCTGCATCATTTACTTCTTCAAAGTGTTTTTCTACCTGACGATAAACCTTGTAATGGTTGTAATACTCCAATTTAAGGAACTCAAAAATCAAATTGAGGTGATAATAGAGCGGATCAAGATTGTAGGTATCGAATATCTTCTGAACATGTGCAAATATATCTTCTATTGATTCGCCATCCGCATGTAAATTATCATCCGGTTCAACAAAAAGCCGATGGAAAACCAACATGCAACTTTGATAAACATAAAGCCTGTGCGATTCGTAAATGCGTGCAACATTCTGCATTTCCTTCATTAACAAAGAAAGCCCTAGCTTCTCCGTTTCATCGTTTGAAAGATAAAAGTTGCCATATTTCTTAAAATACTCAGTCATCAAGTCTTCCGCTTTATCCACCGCCAGCATGTAGGCAACATGGCGGTTGTATAATTGAGAGTATTGGAAATGCTCAGGAGAATTGATGTGAATTTTCTTCAGTGATTTATAAACAATTGTTAGTTCATTGGCCAGGTCGTAATCAATTAATTCCTTCTCTAACTTCTTCAGAGTGGCAATGGTAATTGTTCGTTTTTTAGAGAAAATCACTTCGTTCAGGTTAGCCACCTTCCGAAGTATATCCGTGCGTGGGCTTTCCATCTGCTGCAATAAATGCTCTTCTATCTTCTGATTTAAGCGCGAACGGAGGGTATAGTACGCATTGGCATTGACTTCCAATTCCACCATAATCTTGCTATCAGAAAGCTGGCGTTCGCGCAACGCTTTTAACAAATGAGCAGACTTTTCGGCATTGCTCTCAATTAATGAATCATAAATCGATTTATAATCATTCTCTGAAAGTTGTTTGACTATGTTTTTAAGTTTGGCCATTCTATCAGGTCAATTTGACCGCAAAAGATACAAATTAATAACCTCGTTACAAGGCTCCCAGACCATGAATAAAAATTTGGCTTCAAGAATTTCACAACCAACTATTGACTTCTCTCGCTTGGGTAAAAGTTTAACCATTAACAGGTTTTCAAATAACTATCAAAAAAGTAATTTTTACCCTGATTGATTTTTCCGTAATTCGAGCGAAGTATCCAAACAAAACTGAAGCTTATCATATGAAGAAATTCCTGTTTTTGATTATTTTAATTAGCTCCCTTGGGGTGAACGCTCAGGGCCTTCGATGGGCCAATGATGGCAACTCATATTACCGGATCGAAGCTGGGGAAATAAACCGGTATGTATTGCCTGCCAACACCAAAGCAACCCTTGTTTCCAAAGCAGATTTAACGCCCTCAGGCCAAAGCAAAAGTCTTTCAGTTAGGAATTACTCCTTTTCGCAAGATCAATCCAAACTTCTCATTTTCACGAATACCAAAAAGGTATGGCGATTGGATACGCGCGGTGATTATTGGGTGTTGGACGTTACTTCCAAATCCTTAAAACAAATTGGAAAAAAAAGGCCAGCCTCCTCGCTCATGTTTGCTAAATTTTCACCCGATGGCAGCCAGGTAGCGTATGTAAGTAATCAAAATGTGTATGTAGAAAACCTTGCCACCGGTGAAGAAAAAGCGATTACCACCGATGGCAACCGTAAATTAATTAATGGCACATTCGATTGGGCCTATGAAGAAGAATTTGCTTGCCGCGATGGAATTCAATGGAGCCCCGACAGTAAACAACTTGCGTTTTGGCAGATAGACGCTAATCAGATCCGCGACTTCTACATGATTAATAATACAGATTCAGTGTATTCTAAAATTATTCCGGTTGAATATCCCACAGCAGGACAAACTCCATCGCCTGCAAGAATTGGTGTAGCCGATGTTTCAACAGGCAACACAACCTGGATGGCGATACCAGGCGATCCTAAACAAAATTATTTGCCACGGATCGAGTGGAACAACCCCCAAGAGCTATTTGTGCAGCAGATAAATCGCAAGCAAAATGAAAGTAAAATCTATTCTTGCCAGCCGACCACCGGAACTGCCAGGTTGATCTACTCCGAGCAAGATGAAGCCTGGATTGACTTATATACACCCTGGGAAAATGTGTATGCCCTAGACTTTCGTCATTATTTTAAATGGCTTAACAAGGGAAAGGAGTTCTTATGGATCAGTGAGAAAGACGGTTGGCGGCATGTTTATCGGATCATGAAAGACGGAACAAAAGAAACCTTGATTACCAAAGGAGACTATGACGTTATGGATATTCGTTTAATTGATGAAAAGAATAATCTACTCTACTTTTTAGCTTCTCCTGCCAACGCAACACAAAAATATTTATTCAAAACTAAATTAGATGGTAAAGGAAAGGCTGAACAGGTATCACCAGCTGCATTAGCCGGTACACATGACTATTCAATCTCGCCCACAGGCGCATTTGCCACACACAGTTTTAATAACAGCTATACTAAACCAGTCAGTGAACTTATCTCGCTTCCCAATCACAAAGCATTGAATGAACAACTAAGTATTCAAGCAAAACTAAAGGAAGTCCAAACCGACACAATAGTTGAATTCTTTAAAGTAAAAACTGAAGAAGGGGTTGAAATGGATGGTTGGATGGTAAAGCCGTTTAACTTCGATCCTTCAAAAAAATATCCGGTCTTATTTTATGTTTACACGGAACCGTGGGGTGCCAATGTACATGATACTTATGGAGTAGCCAATAACCATCTATTTACTGGAAACTTAGCGGATGAAGGTTATATCTACATGTCGATTGATAACCGTGGCACACCCGCACCCAAGGGGCGTGCCTGGCGCAAAAGTGTTTATAAAAAAATTGGGTTGGTGAATATCCGTGATCAGGCTCTGGCAGCGAAAGAAATTTTAAAATGGCCGTATGTGGATGCTGATCGGATTTCGGTATGGGGTTGGAGCGGGGGTGGTTCAGCCACGCTTAACCTGATGTTTCAATATCCGGAGATCTATAAAACCGGCATTGCCGTAGCCGCAGTGGCGAATCAATTGACCTATGATAACATGTATCAGGAGCGATACATGGGATTGCCGCAAGAAAACCTGGATGATTTTGTAAAGAGCTCCCCACTAACGTATGCAAAAAATCTTCAGGGTAATTTACTCTACATTCATGGAACTGGTGACGATAATGTTCATTATGCCAATGCCGAAATGCTTATCAATGAATTGGTGAAACACGGAAAACAATTTCAATTTATGGCCTATCCCAACCGGTCGCATAGCATTTCGGAAGGGGAAGGAACTTTTGAGCATCTTTCCACGCTGTATTCAGATTATTTAAGAAAACACTGTCCTCCGGGAGGGCGATAGAAATGGAAGTTCCCATTCAGACTTTACATTTATTTCTTCCCCTTGATCAGAAACTGATTGAGTTGCTGAAATCTCTCTCACAAGACGAGTGGAACAAACAAACGGTGGCTACCCAATGGAAAGTAAAAGATGTTGCTGCACATTTACTGGATGGAAATATTCGTAATCTGGCAGCCATTGAAAATCATATCGGAGATCCACCGGATGCAATCCACTCCTACAAGGATCTTGTCGACTACCTGAACCGGCTAAATGCCGATTGGGTAAAAGCTATGAAACGGGTAGGCCCAAAGACATTAATAGAGCTTTTAGAAATTACTCAAAAGCCAACTATAGAATACTATTATTCACTGGATTTGTGGGCTAAAGCACGATTTGCTGTTTCGTGGGCCGGTGAAGAAGAATCTAAAAACTGGTTTCATGTAGCAAGGGAATACACCGAACGCTGGCACCACCAACAACAAATCCGTGATGCTGTAAATAAACAAGGGATTATGGAAAGGAAGTTTTTCTTTCCCTTGATACAAACTTTTATGATGGCACTGCCCCACACATATCGTAATACCCTGGCTCCGGAAGGCACTATCATCTCCATTAACGTAACTGGTGAAGCAGGTGGGGAATGGAAAATAAAAACAGAAGCTGGGCATTGGCAATTTACCGATGACCCCGGTGAGATTGCAACTAACATTGAAATGGATCCGGATACAAGTTGGAAGCTTTTTACAAAAGCACTTCGAAAAGAAGAAGCCGAAACTAGGGTCAAAATCTCGGGTGATGAAAAACTTGCTGAACCCGTTTTAAGGATGGTTGCCGTTATGGCGTAGTTGTTACGTAACAAATCGAAACGTTAGACGAAAATCCAATCAATTTTGTGACATGCACAAAATAAAATATATTTGCGCTCTCGTATTTAAACGGGGGATTAGCTCAGCTGGCTAGAGCGCTTCCATGGCATGGAAGAGGTCATCGGTTCGACTCCGATATTCTCCACAAAAAATCTCACCAAACAGTGAGATTTTTTTATTCAATTTTGCTTCCGATATAGATGAAGAGGTCATTAGCCAGTTGGCGGACTTCAATATTCTCCACAAAAAATCTCACCAAACAGTGAGATTTTTTTATTCAATTCTTCTTCCGGTATAGATGAAGAGGTCATCAGCCAGTTGGCGGACACTGATATTCTTCACTTATAATGCCAGAAATACTAAGATTATTGAATATGGTTCCTCTCAATAAACTCTCTAAAAGATTTTTTATACGTATCGCCAATGGGCAAAGAGGTGCCCTTTATTTCAACCTCGTTTTTTTGCACCACATCAATCGCATTCAAAGCAACAATAAAGCTGTTATGAATGCGTATAAACTTATCAGCTGGTAATTGTTCTTCAAGGGCTTTCATGCGTTGAAGCGTGGTAATTTTCTGGTGAGTAGTATGAATCGTAACATAATCCTTCAACCCTTCCACATAGAGAATTTCATTTAGTTGTATTTTGACAAGCTTGGTGCCGTCCTTTACAAAAACAAACGTAGGCGTAGGAGCATTTTCGGTTGTTGTTACCACAGGCTTAGGCTCGGCATTCAACCGTTGCATAATTTTGTCAACCGACTTTAGAAACCGTTCGAAGGTGATCGGCTTAAGAAGATAGTCTGCAACATCCAATTCATAACCTTCCAACGCATATTCTGAATAGGCTGTTGTGAGCACCACTAAAGGCCGTTTCTTTAAAACTTTTAATAAGGAAATACCTGTTATCTCAGGCATTTGCACATCTAAAAAAAGAAGATCAACAGAAAGTGTTCGAAGCGCTTCAAGAGCTTCCAGTGGGTTTGAAAAGGCGTTGAGTAAATTCAGTTCGGGCACCTTCCTCACATATTCTGTCATGAGGTTGCGTGCCAGTGGCTCATCTTCAATAATAACGCAATTCAGTTTCAACTCAAGGTGAGAATCAATTGAACGAAATATACATCCTTTTTATCTTCGGTTGAAAGTTTAAACTGTCCGGGATAGCTTAACTCCAATCTTCGATTTACATTTTGGAGTCCAATGCCTGACTTTTCGCTTAGGTCCGTTTTTTCAGGCTTACTGTTCTCTACCGTATAAATGCATTCATTACCCTCCAATTGCACAGTAACATTTACCCACGCTTTGGGATTATTGTTGCTTACACCATGTTTAAATGCATTTTCTAAAAATGTGATAAATATTAAGGGAGCAATCCAACGATTTTCAACCGAACCTTTGATCTCAAAATTGATGGGGATTTGATTGTTTAACCGCAATCGCTCGAGGCTAATATAGTTTTGCATGTACTCAATTTCCTTAGTCAGTAATACTTTTGGATGGTTAGAATCATAGATCATGTACCGCATCATTTGCGACAACTTGGCTATCACCTCCGTGGTATTTTCTGATTTTGTATATGCCAGGTAATAGAGATTATTAAGTGTATTAAATAAAAAGTGTGGATTGATCTGCGCTTTAAGAAAATTCAATTCTGCAATCAATTTTTCATTTTCAACCTCTTTGCGTTTTGCCTCCAGTTCAAACCAATCCACGGCAAAGCGTAACATGCCAACAAAAATCACAATGAATAAAGTAACAGCTACAATCTGAACAATGAAGAAACTCGAATAGAAATATTCCACCTTATGAGTATAACCATCAACCAGATAGCGCTGCAAATAAACGCGAGCCGTAAGTAAGACCACAAACGGCACTGAAAACTCTACTAAATACCGCCATAGCTTTTGGTTCTTAATAAACCGGGGCCAGGTAATGAAATAATTCAGATACGCAATCAACATGGTGAAAACTAACTGCACGGAAGCAGATGTTAGCATACGTTCCCAATCATACCCACGGCCACGCTGAAATGCACTGATTTGGTACAGATTAAACGAGAGATACACAAACCAAAAGGAGATGTGTAGCAAGGTTACCCTGTTGCGGTTAAAGAATGATTGCATGTTTATTAATAAATTCTGAAAAAGAAATCAAAGGTAGTGCTCCATCCCTACTCTGAAACGCAAAATTTTGGATTTTCTACCACTCAGTGTGATTAATCGACCAAACGTTCTTTCTGCCAAATTAACGGGATTGTCGAGTAAGTGACGGGATTGTCGATGCAAATGACCCGACTGTCTAATACCCAATGCAGAGTGCGAACAAAAAATTTCCTTTACAGTTTATAACAGTGCACGAAAGCGCGCAAGCTCTTAAATCAATCAGATACAATGAAAAACCTGTTTACGCTAATTACTCTTCTAAGCCTGGCAACTGTATTGCCTGCACAAGATCAGTCCCAGAAAGGAAATGGAAAAATTTCCGGAACCGTTATCGATACAAAAACCAATCAGCCTGTTGAATTTGCAACCGTTGCATTAACAGACGCCAGTGGCAAAACTATTGATGGAACCATTGCCGATGCAAAAGGAAAATTCACTATTTCGAAAATAGCAGATGGCACGTACTCTCTTGTTATTTCATTTATCGGATATGAGACAATCACAAAAAGCGATCTGGTTGTTGAAGGAAAGAAAAGTGATATCAATGTAGGTACTATTAAAATAGGTGAAGAAGCTACTCAACTTGGCGAAGTTGTGGTAGAAGCCCAGAAGGATTTAGTTGAAGAACGGGTAGACAGAACGATTTATAATGCTGAGAATGATGCAACCACCCGCGGTGGTGATGCAACTGATGTGTTAAAGCGTGTACCGATGTTATCGGTAGATCTTGATGGCAACGTGAGCATGCGTGGCAGTACCAACATTATGGTATTGATTAATAATAAGCCCTCCACCATTATGGCTAATTCGGTAGCGGACGCATTAAAGCAAATTCCATCGGATCAAATTAAGACTGTTGAGGTGATCACTTCGCCATCGGCTAAGTACGATGCTGAAGGATCTGCCGGTATCATTAATATCATTACCAAGAAAAACACCCTGGAAGGATTAACACTTAATGTTGATGCCGGTGCCGGTTACCGGGGTTCCAATCTTGGACTGAACGGTAATTACCGGAGAGGAAAAATGGGCTTTTCGCTGGGCGGATTTGGAAGGGCTAATTATAACGTAGAAGGAGCCTTTGAAAATGATCAAAACACAATTGATGGTACTGAAACCTACCAGACTATACAAAAAGCAAACAATCGGAGTCAGGGTCTTTTTGGAAATTACAATCTGGGTTGGGATTATGATATCAATAAGAAAAATTCAGTCACCGCTTCCGTTCGCTATGGGGTACGTAATAATAATGGGTTTCAGGATAACCTTACATCACAATCCTTTCAAAACGGCTCAACTACTCCGGTATCATCCAGTTTAAGAAATGTTACCACCATAGATGAATCAGGCACCGTTGACTTAAACTTCAACTACACCCATCTTTTTGAAAAACCTCAGCAGGAATTCAGTATTCTTGCGCTATATAGCAGAAATGATCGCAATAATGATTTTACCAATTCAATTTTAGATTTTTCAACAGAAGAAATCACCCAACGATTTAAAAACGAAAATCAGGGCCTAAATGAAGAGTTTACGATTCAGGCAGATTATCAAACTCCCATTGGGACCAACCAAATGCTTGAAGTTGGGGCTAAGAATATCAGAAGAAAAGTATTGAGTGATTTTGCTTACTTCACCGCGGCTGGATCTGATGGAGATTTTGTGCTTCAGGAAAATCAAAACCTTTCCAATCAATTAAACTATAACCAGGATGTTTTAGCCAGCTATATTTCCTATACCTACAGTGCCAAATCGGGCTATAGTTTAAAAACAGGTCTCCGCTATGAATACACAACCATTAATGCTTTCACCCGAACTGAAGAAGATATTGATATTCCTGAGTATGGCGTATTAGTACCTAGTATAAATGCTTCTAAAAAACTTAAGAAAGGGACACTAAAAACTTCTTACAACAGAAGAATTCAGCGACCCTCTATTCAGTTTCTGAATCCTAATATCCAGGCTCCTAACCCTTTTCAGAGAACAATAGGTAATCCTGAATTAGATCCAGAGTACACGAATAACTTTGAATTAGGGTACAGTACCTTCATCAAAGGAACATCCTTGAACTTTACCGGTTTCCTTCGCAATAGTAACAATGCAATACAAAGTTTACGTAACGTGGCAGGAGATACAATTGTAACAACCTATGCTAATATCGGAAAAGAGAATGCCTATGGTATGAGCTTTTTTGCAAACGTCAGTATAGGTAAATTATCTATCAATGGTGGAGGCGATGTTTATTATGCAGATCTATCCAATAATGTACCTGATCCTACTCAAAATGCAAGCAATCAAGGCTGGGTATATAGCGGTCGTCTCTTTGGAAGTTATGATCTGGGCAATCGTTGGGCATTGCAGGGCTTTGGCTTTTACCGTGGACGTAGGGTCAATTTGCAGGGTTATCAGGGTGGCTTTGGAACTTATAGTTTGGGAGCGCGAAGAGAGTTTAAAAATAAAAAAGGTAGTATCGGTTTAGGATTAGAAAACTTCCTTGCCCCTTCCATGAAAATCAGAAACATGACAGAAACTCCTACCATTAGTCAAAGTAGTATTACCGTATTAAATAACTTCAGCTTCCGGGTTAATGTTAGTTATCGGATTGGTAAGATGAGTTTTGAACAACAACGCAGAAGAAGCCGCTCCATCAATAATGATGATATGAAAGAAGGTGGTGGTGGCGATGGCGGTGGTATGGACAATGGTGGTGGAAACTTTGGAGGTGGCGCGCAACAAAGAGGTGGTGCGCCTGCCGCAGCGGCAGTACCTGCAGTAGCAAAGGCAAAATCTGATGTAAACACACCGGCAGTTGATCCTACGGCTATCGTTCAGGTGGATGGCAACTGGACTTATTCAGTAGAATCACCTCAAGGCGCTAGCGGAGGCACGATGAAAATCAATAAAGATGGTGATGCCTACTCAGGTATAATTATCAGCAGCCGCAACAATCGCGAAACTGCGTTGAAGAATATTAAGGTTGTAGGGAATGAATTAAGCGCAAGCTATGAAGTGAGCTTTGGCGGAAATACCAGCGAAGTATTGGTAAAAGGTATCGTAACCGGTGATCAGTTTGTTGGCACCATGACTATGGGCCAGTTTGGAGCCTTCCCGATGACGGGCAAACGAGCTGAATAAAGAAAAGGGTTAGTTAGGGTGATTGGGGATAAATGCCGGCTCGAAAGGGTCGGCATTTTGATTTTATAAATTATTTTAAAGCTAATTCAAATAAAAATACTACCTAGCTCCTTGCGCCAATAAGCGCATGGTACGTACTCTTTGAGGATCAACCGTTCGATATTTAAACTCCGAGCCTTCCTCTGAACCCATGCCAGCAATCGCCTGGTTGCGGTATTGCATTACACTATCGCGAAAAGCAGTAGCTGAAAAATGTATCTCCGTTACTTTTGTCTTACGCACAATTTCTTCAACGGTATTTTCATTCACCCCGGAACCGGGCATGACGGCAATACGGCCATTAGCCTTTTTCACCAGCTCCGCAATCAAATCGGCACCCAGTGCCGCTGTTGTCTGATGACCGGCTGTTAAAATGCGATCAAAGCCTGTTTCTATACAATCTTCCAGTGCCTCGAACGGATCACGTGTCATATCAAATGCACGGTGACATGTTACTTGTAAAGGCCGGGCTATGTGGATTAATTCTTTGCACCGCTTTTTATCGAGCGTGCCATCAGCATTTAAAATTCCAAACACGATACCATCCACACTTATCCGTTGGCATTGATAGATGTCGCGCTTCATGCAATGGAACTCATAATTCGAATAGTTAAAATCACCTCCTCGCGGACGGATCATGACATACACATCGAGGTTTACATTTTGTCGTACAGATTCTATCATGCCAAAGGAAGGTGTGGTGCCACCTTCTGCAGGATTATCGCACAATTCAATCCGATCGGCACCCCCCTCCTGAGCTTTGAGTGCCGACTCAATATTATAGACTACGATCTCAAGCGTCATGTTTGCTTATTTTTTGCCGACCGGTTCGACTTCTTTTATTCGGGATATTGCTGGATTCATTACAAAGGCAAAGCTTGTACTTTCTTTATCATCCAATGACACTTCCTTCGCCTCGTTTCTCCACTGCGTTAACGCTTTAACAGCTAACTCAAATTGTGCTTGGGTGGTGGGTACGATCTTTACCGTGTTCATAAGTTTAGTAATAACTCTTTGCTTCAAAAATTTTATTAGGCACCTCCATGCTATATACGGCATATGTAAAACCTTTTTGGAGTGCATAGGCTCCATAATCTCCATTCTTATTCAACGCCAAAAATCCAACCTGAATCTCCTTTGATTTTTTTGGCTGATTTTTTACGATGCGTTGAACCGCTTTCTCACACGCCTCTTGTGGTGTGTTTCCTTGTCTCATTAATTCAACAACCAAATGGGAACCTACAATACGAATCACTTCTTCACCCACCCCGGTTGATGTGGCTGCACCAATTTCATTATCCACAAACAGAGCCGCGCCAATAATAGGCGAATCCCCTACCCGACCCTGCATTTTAAAAGCCATACCACTGGTTGTGCAGGCTCCGGATAAGTTTTGATTATCATCAAGGGCCACAATACCGATGGTGTCATGATTTTCAATATTAGCCACCGGCTTATACTTTGCAGTTTTAAGCCACTCCTTCCAGACTTTCTCAGATTCCTTTGTCAACAAATTTTCTTTTTTGAATCCGTTATTCAAGGCAAACTTCAACGCGCCTTCACCCACTAAAAAAACATGCGGTGTTTTCTCCATCACCATTCGGGCAACTGAAACCGGATGCACAATGTGTTCGAGACAAGCCACAGCGCCACAGTTAGCAAACTCATCCATAATACAGGAATCCAGAGTTACTCTTCCATCACGATCTGGCAATCCACCCAAACCCACAGAACTTTCCTTAGGATCGCCTTCCGGAACTCTCGCTCCTGCTTCTACTGCATCTAACGCGCGGCCATTGTTAGAAAGAATTTTCCAGGCTTCTTCATTTGCACCAACTCCAAAATTCCAGGTTGAAATAACAACAGGTTTTGAAACTATCGGCCGTGGAGTAAAACCTAGAAGTTTAGTGACTGGGGCTAGCGAAGCCAGTGTGCCAAGTTGAAGAAATTTTCTGCGGGTTGTCATGTAATGAGGATATGATAAAATTTTATTAGTCAATAATTCTGCGGGCAGTTCGGAATCGCTTGGTATAGTAGTCGGAATATAAGTTGGTTTCTACAACCCCCAGCGAGGTAGATGCATGAATAAATTTCACATTATCTTTTGATTTTATTTCGGTCACGATTCCGACATGCGTTATTTCCCGTTTCTTATTCCCGGTTGCAAAAAAAACCAGGTCACCGGGTGCAAGTTTTTTGAGTTTTACTTTTTCACCAACCAGCGCCTGAGCACTAGCTGTTCTTGGCAGACTCAAACTTATAGCCTGAAATGCATTTCCTGTCAGTCCTGAACAATCCATACCCGATCGGGTAGTGCCACCATATTTATACGGAGTGCCCGTAAAGGTGCGGGCTGTTTGAATAACCTGGTTTGCTTGTTCTTTGCGTGCCCTGGACTTTTTTATCGAACCACAGGCGCTAAACAAAATTAAAATGAGGACAAAAAGCGAAAGCCTTTGAATAGTTATTTCCTTAATTTTGTCTCCTGTTTTTAAGTTCATAGATTATTCAAAGTTACAGTATTGATGGCACACACTAAAGCAAGTGATACAACAATCGCTCCACCCATGCATAACGATGTCATTGGCCAATTTCGTGCCATCGTAGGGGCTGATTACGTTATTGTGGATGAAGAGCAGCGCAATGAATATGGTCATGATAAAACCGAAGACTATCAGTTTCTTCCCGATGTAGTTTTGAAACCTGGTTCTCCGGAAGAAATCAGTGAGATTTTAAAGGTGTGCAATGAGCATCGTATACCCGCTACCCCGCGCGGAGCAGGCACCGGATTAAGCGGAGGTGCACTTCCAGTAAAGAAAGGCGTGATTATTTCGATGGAACGATTCAATAAGATTCTTTCTATCGATGAGCTGAATCTGCAGGCTACTGTAGAACCCGGTGTAATCACGGAAGTATTTCAAAATGCGGTAAAAGAAAAAGGATTATTTTACCCACCTGATCCGGCTAGTAAAGGCTCCTGTTTTCTCGGGGGAAATCTGGCCAATAATTCGGGCGGACCCAAGGCTGTTAAATATGGTGTAACCCGCGACTATGTATTAAACATGCAGGTGGTTCTGCCTACCGGTGAAATTATCTGGACAGCCGCTAATGTGTTGAAGAATTCCACCGGTTATAATCTCACCCAGTTAATGTGTGGCAGCGAAGGAACGTTGGGGATCATCACCAAAATTGTTTTTAAACTACGTGGCTATCCGCAAAAAAATGTTTTGCTGTTAATACCCTTTGTAACCAACGAAGAAGCGTGTAAAGCCATTGCCGCCATTTTTGTTGAAGGCATTACTCCTTCCGGGATGGAATTCTTTGAACGTGAAGCAGCCGCAAAAACATTTGAATATTGTGAAAAGGTTTTGAACAGCCCTGTAACTACCAAGTTGGATGCTGGCATGGATGCCTATGTGTTGTGTGAACTGGATGGCAATGATGAAGAAGTTTTGATGCGCGATGCAGAACGCGTAATGAATGTTGTAGAAAAGTTTCAGTGTGGTGAAGTCCTGTTTGCCGAAAGCAGTGCACAAAAAGAGGAATTATGGAAAGTGCGGAAAAATATCTCACCCGCTGTTAACTGGTACACATTAACCAAATCTGATGATGTGGTTGTGCCCCGCAATAATTTACCTAAACTTATCAAAGGCATTAAAGAGATAGGTAAACAATATGGATTCAACACTGTTTGTTTTGGTCATTTAGGGGATGGCAATTTGCATGTCAACATCCTGAAGGAAAATATCAGCGAAGCAGATTGGGAAACAAAAATCCCGGAGGGGATTGGAGAAATTTTCAAACTCACTGTGAGCTTGGGGGGAACGCTTTCCGGAGAACATGGTATCGGCATTGCCAAGCGACCTTATATGCCTTTGGCCATGAGTGAAGTAAATCTGAACCTGATGCGCGGAATCAAAAAGGTTTTCGATCCTAACGGTATTCTGAATCCCGGGAAAATATTCTAAAAAGAAGAGCCACAGATTCTCAGATTTAATCTGTGAATCTGTGGCTAAAAGTTCGGGAACACAAAGGAGATTTATCTTACTTAAAAGATCTTAAGGTTCCGAAATAATAATGCAGACCAACCTGCACTCCTACTAAAAAGTTTGCACGGCCACCAAATATTTCAGAAACATCGCCACTCTTTAAGAGATTAATAATATCCTCATTACGCATATCTGTAAAGCTATAGTTAGCTCTTACCTGCGTGGTCAAAAACAAATGTTTCGATAAGTCAATATCTAATCCAAAGGCTGCGGCAAGCTGAAACTCCGTATTTTTAAAGTCATCTAATTCCTTTTGTAACAGTGCTGTTGTAGGAACATCATTGGGAAGTTCATACGTACCATTGCCATTATCAACGGCTGAAGGATAATCTTGCTGAATTGTTGCAAAGTCAATACCCTCTGGAATTTCATAATTACCCCTGCTGGTTTGTAGTGTTTCAATGCCTTTGCTCAAAATCGATAATTGTGGTCCGAAATTGAAGTTACCACGCACACCGCCAGAGCCCCCGCCCATAAACTTCATCATCATAGGGATATTGATATACTGAAGATCGATTTTCCGGGTTCCTGCAATTTGTTTCGCTGTATTGATCACATCATAAATCTGTCCCTGATTCGAGATAATTGATTCCAGAGAAAGTCCAAATTTATTGCCGAAGTCAACTCCAAAGCTAAAGCCGATAGGAGCTGTGTGATAGGTGATCGTAGAATTATAACGGGGATCTTCGCTCAAGCCTTTATCCAACACAAAGGTGGCATTGAATGCAGAGGTGGCACCCAAATGGATCTGGGCATGAGCCGATAAACCCGCAAGAATTAAAAATGAAGTTGTGATCGCGTAGATTTTCAGTTTCATATGTTTAACTTTTGCCTTAATTTCTAAAAAAATCAAATAAGTAACCACTTGCTAAAAGCATAAATCCATGAAAAAGGTACTCATATCATTATTTGCGGTTCTCTTACTTGTATCCTGGAACGGGTGCAGCCCAAAGAAAATAGAAGAAAAACCAGAAGCAGTTGCCCCAGAAACCCGCGAAGACAACGTACTTACTGAAGAACAGAAATCAGAAGGTTGGCAACTTTTGTTTGATGGCCAAACCACCCGGGGTTGGCAAATATTTAAAGGCCGGAAAAATAATACATGGGAAGTTGTGGATGGAGTACTTCATTGCAAGGCATTAAATGAAAATACAACAGGCGATGGCGATGAGCGAGCTGACCTCATGACTTCTGAGCAATTTGAAAACTTTGAACTACAATTTGATTGGAAAATTGCAAAAGAAGGAAACAGTGGTGTCATGTTTCGGGTAACCGAAGAGTTTGAGCAACCCTATTACTCCGGTCCGGAATATCAACTCATGGACGATGCCGGATTTCCAAATGAAACGCCCGACCACCTTACGGGATCGAATTACGGTATGCATGCTGCCGGAAAAACAAAAATCAAACCTGCCGGAGAATGGAACACATCTAAAATAGTAGTTAACAAAAATCATGTTGAACACTGGTTTAATGGCGATAAAGTAGTCGAGTATGAATTAAATTCCCCTGAATGGATTGCACTAAAAAAGGCAAGCAAGTGGAATGAAGCTACGGGCTATGGCGCTTCCTCCAAAGGACATATTGTGCTGCAAGACCATGGCAGTGAGGCGTGGTTTAGGAATATAAAAATCAAGACATTATAAACTAAAAAGCAGGCAGTAGACGGCCACCATTAGGCAGTCAACTAGCAAAAGTATGTGCGGCATTACAGGAGTTTTTGCGTTTAACCTTGTAGGGAAGTTTAACATGATCCATGTAACGGCCGCAACAATGGCCTTGCATAAACGCGGCCCCGATTTTCAGGATGTTTATATTGATGAGTTCGTTGGTCTTGGTCATCGCAGGCTTTCTATTATCGATACCAGCTCTGTGGCCAACCAGCCCATGTGGGATCGCGACAAACGTTATTGTATTGTGTTCAATGGCGAGATCTTTAATTATCAGGAACTAAAGAAAGAGCTGGAAACTCAGGGTGTTTCCTTTAGCTCATCATCCGATACAGAAGTATTACTCAACTTGTACATTCGCGAAAAAGAAAACTGCCTGAATCAACTAAACGGTTTCTTTGCCTTCTGCATCTATGACCGGCAGGAACAAACATTCTTTTTAGCCCGCGATCGCTACGGGATCAAACCTCTTCTTTATCTCTTTGATGAAGATAAATTTCTCTTCGGCTCAGAAATGAAGGCGATGATTGAATACGGAATTGATAAGGAAATCGATTATCAATCGCTACACACGTATCTTCAACTGAACTATACAACCGCACCGAACACCATTTTTACGCATGTAAAAAAACTGATGCCCGGGCATTACCTTAAGGTAAGTCGCAAAAAACTCGAAGCACATACTTACTACTCAATACCTGAAAGAGAGACTCGAAATCAAATCTTATTCTATGAAGACGCAAAAGTTAAACTAAAAAATTTGCTGGAAGATTCTGTTCAACAAAGATTGATTTCCGATGTTCCGCTGGGAGCTTTCTTAAGTGGAGGAGTTGATTCTTCAGTGATTGCCTCGCTGGCCGTAAAACACAAACCCGATCTGCATACTTTTTCCATTGGCTTTCGGGACGAGAAATTCTTTGATGAAACAAGGTATGCCAACCTGGTAGCTAAACATCTCAAAACAGAACATACTGTATTTTCGTTAACGAACGATGACTTGTTGGCTCATGTAAATTCAGTCCTGGATTATATCGATGAACCATTTGCCGATTCATCGGCTCTGAATGTCTACATCCTCAGCAAAGAAACCCGCAAACATGCCACCGTTGCCTTATCAGGAGATGGTGCCGATGAGTTGTTAGGGGGGTATAATAAGCATGCAGCATTTTACCGAATCATTAACAAAGGCTGGCAGGAAAACCTGATCAGTTCCCTGGCACCGGTTTGGAAATCGCTACCGCAATCCAGAAATAGTTTTTTGAGTAATCGATTCCGGCAACTCAATCGGTTTGCAGAAGGAATGAAACTTACCGGCAAAGAACGCTATTGGCAATGGGCAGGTTTTGCAAAAGAGAATCAGGTTCTTAATCTGTTTTCAGCAGAATCGAAAAAAAAGTTCAACCAACAGGAGTATGAAAAAAGGAAGCAGGAACTCCTGCGTTTCATTTCAGATGATGAATCCATAGTTAACATTCTTACAACTGACACGAGCCTGGTGCTTCCCAACGACATGCTTACCAAAGTGGATCTGATGAGTATGGCTCACGGATTGGAAGTGCGGGTACCATTTCTGGATTACCGGCTTGTTAATTTTATTTTTAGTTTACCGGATGACTATAAAATCAACCGGTCAATCCGAAAACGAATCTTGCAAGATACTTTTCGGAATGAATTGCCATCCGAACTTTACAACCGACCCAAGAAAGGGTTTGAGGTTCCACTACTAAAATGGTTTCGCAAGGAATTAAAGTCGCTGATTATGGATGACCTACTTTCTGAGAAGACAATTAATGAACAGGGAATTTTTAATTATGCGGAGATAGAAAAACTTAAACTGCAATTAATGTCTTCTAATCCACAAGACGTGCATGCGCGTATCTGGGCCCTCATTGTTTTTCAATGGTGGTGGCGAAAGTATATTTAACTTGAATATATCTTGAATCGAACAGAATCCCGATTTGACTAAACTTAGCTGGAACGCGGCTTTTGAAACAAGGCCGCGATGACAACTAAAATTGAGAACTGTGCTATCCGTAAATCTGGTTTAACAAGCCAGCTAATCTAACTCCGGCTTGCAGCATGCGGGTTTTAGCTATAGAAAAATATTTATAACCGTATTGATAGCTCAGATTTCCATTTCCAATATCATACACTTGCGGCCGCGCTGCCACCGATTCCAAAGCCCAATCTCTAACACCCGTGCTCTGCCATTTTTTTATAGTCTCCTTATCCGGATTACCGAGTGATTGCGCCAATTCCGTGTAACTGAGTTTTGTGTCGTCAATCATCTCACTGTCCCACACCCTATGCAAATTCGAATCCGCCCGAAACCATTTAACCTTCACATCGTTTCCGCCACGATCGCCCGGCTTGCCCACATGCAAGGGTTGATGCATATCCCCTACCATATGAACCAACATTTTTAAATATTCCTGCTGCTGTTTTGGGGTAAGTTTACCTGATTTTAATTCTGTCGTAAATTTTTCAATCATCATAATCACCTTACCATCCGGGTTTGCTTCTACATCTTCATAGCGACCGCCATCGGGTATGGTAGTCCAGTGCCAATCGGTTGTATAATTATACGTTGAGTCAGACCGGATTTCATCCATCCAGGTACTCACCATGGCCAACGACTCGCCACCCAGAATTTGCTGAATTCGTTTCTTTGCTTTTTTAGTCAAATAGCGTTCGGCAATAAGCCCCGTAGCCCGATGCCCCGTTGCTCCCCACCCAAAGCCATCTGTTAACACCAGAAACCCAATCACTACCAAAACCAGCTTTCTCATAATTTTATCAATATGGTTGCAATATTATGATTTTCAGTCAATCCAAAATTTCCTGTGGATGATAATAAGTTTAAATTTGGTATAAATGGTATGGGTAAACGGGTAAAACTTTCCGCCTTGCTGGTAGCCAATCAATTAGATCTAAAAGGCATTAAAACCTTTTTAGATCTAAAACCCCTTGCCGACACTTCCTCTGAATTATTCTACAGTTTTGGAGGCGATAAGTATCAGTATTACTTCAATTATGGAGTTGTCGTTTTTTCAGGCCATAGCGAGGAAGAGATCAAACTCTCTATAAAAACTATTGACTCGTTCTTAAAAAGCCCCACTAATTCTTTGATTTTGGATGATCATGAAATCAGTGTGGAAGAGGGTGAGATGAAATTTGAATTTAACCAGGTGGTTGTTAACCGGCTGGATGCAAAAGTGTTTCGGATCTCGATGTTCAATATTGCCCAGTCGGTGGCATTAGATAGATACCATCAAATTACAGAAAACCTGCTGACGGAAATCCGGGGTTTTACAAATCATTTGGAGGCAACCGGCAAGCTGAGTATAAGCAGACGAAACATGCTTAAGTTTATTGGCAAAGCGCTGAATACACAAAACGATATTGCCGATAACATATATATTTTTGATGCTCCCGAACAAGTCTGGGATGATGAATATCTTGATAAATTACACAAGGGATTGATGAAGCACTTTGATTTACGGGTTCGCTTTAGCGAAATTGAGTATACCCTTCGAATCATAGAAGACAACCTGAGTGTATTTCGGGAAATTACGCATCAACGCGAAAGTAATACGCTGGAATGGATTATTATTCTGCTTATCCTGGTAGAAGTAATTAATATGATTGTTTCAAAATTATTATAATGCCAAACCGTCAAGCACTCTTTCTTAATTTTGATATCAAAGCGCAGCCTGATGAAGTGACCTGCGGCCCCACCTGCCTCCATGCCCTTTATCAATATTATCGTGATGAAGTACATCTTAAAGAGGTGGTTCAGCAAGTTAAAAGTCTGAAGAGTGGCGGAACGCTGGCCGTCATGTTGGGCAACCATGCCTTGCAACGTGGTTATCAGGCACACATCTACACCTACAATCTAAATGTGTTTGACCCCTCTTGGTTTAAATTTTCATCAAAAAAAATGGTGACTTTTCTAAAGCGCCAAATGCGGTATAAGTTCAAGAAGAAAAAACTTTTGGTAGCCTCACGGGCGTATGTAAAATTTCTTGAAGCCGGAGGGAAGGTTTATCAACATGAACTAAATGCTGATCTGATAAAAAGCTATTTAAAAAAATCGAAACCGATCCTAACCGGATTAAGTGCTACCTATTTGTATGGTACGCCCCGCGAGATTGCTTCTACCAGCAAGTTTGATTCAATTAAAGGTGAACCTGTTGGGCATTTTGTAATTATTAATGGATATGATGAATCAACACAAACCGTATACCTGGCAGATCCGATGAACCCCAATCCCCTGAAAAGTCAATACTATAGCGTAAGCTTCGATCGCTTAATCAACAGCATTATGCTGGGGATAGTTACTTATGATGCCAACCTCCTTATTGTTGAACCAAAAGATTAAGAATCCATCATGCCAAAACTGATTGTGGTTGAAAAGCCAGAGCTTTGGAAATTTAGTGTGCAGGATGTAGAGGTGATTTCACCGGATCGCTATATAACCGATGTAATCTTTCAGGAAGCCAAAAATCTGAAAGTACTCAACCTTTGCAAATCGTATCAGTATCAAAGTGAAGGATATTATGTATCGCTTTTGGCTGAAGCCCGCGGTCATAAAGTGCTGCCGGAAGTTTCCACCATTCAGGATTTGCGTTTTCCTTCCATCCTGCGTGACGATTCTCTTGACTTCGATACTCTTATTCAAAATTCATTTAAGAATGAATTAACAGACCGTGTTGAATTCAATATCTATTTCGGCTCCACACAATCTGAACACTTAAACAGACTGGCACTACAACTTTTTCAAATGGTGCAGGCACCGTCTTTGCGGGCTGTGTTTTCTAAAAAGACAAAGTGGGTATTGCAAAACATCAGACCCATCAGTCTAGGTGAAGTGCCGGCTACAGATAAACCATTACTGGTGTTGGCACTAGAACGTTATTTGCTACGGAAGCGGGACTTCCGTCCGGACAAAAAGAAATATGATCTTGCCATTTTGGTTAACCCGGATGATAAAAATCCGCCTTCGGACGACCGGGCTTTGAAAAGATTTTATCGGGCAGCAATCGAAGCCGGTTTTAACACCGAGTTTATTACCAAAAATGATTTTGATCAGATCATCCAATACGATGCTCTTTTTATTCGGGAAACGACCAACGTAAATCACCACACATTCCGCTTTGCCAAGAAAGCCGAATCGTTGGGATTGGTTGTGATTGATGATCCAGACTCGATACTAAAGTGTACGAATAAAGTTTATCTGCACGAACTTCTGAATTCAAAGAAAATTCAGACGCCCAAATCATTTGTGGTAACGGAAGAAAATTGCGATACCCTCCATACCAAAATGGGATTTCCGTTCATTCTTAAACAACCCGATGGGGCTTTTTCAAAAGGTGTCTTTAAGATTGAATCCCTGAAAGAATTTAAAGATATCCGCGAAAGCATGTTTGAGAAATCTGACTTGCTGATAGCGCAGGAATTTCTACCAACCGCATTTGATTGGCGTGTGGGGATTATTGATGGCCAGGTACTTTATGTATGCAAATACTTTATGGCCACTAAACATTGGCAAATCGTAAACTGGAATGCCAAAGAACAATTGCGTGATGGCGAGGTGGAAAGTATCCCGATCGATCAGGCTCCCTCGGGTTTGTTAAAAACTGCCCTCAAGGCAACATCCTTGATTGGTAAAGGATTGTATGGAGTGGATATGAAGGAAGTTGATGGAAAATTCTATGTGATTGAGATTAACGACAATCCCAACATTGATGCCGGAATAGAAGATAAAATTCTGAAAGAGAGGCTCTATGAAATTATCATGGAAGTATTTCTAAACAAAATCAAAGCTGAAAAATGAGCGCACCCTATCACCTGTTTGATGGCTTCGGCATTGAACTGGAATACATGATTGTTGATAAAGAAACGTTGCAGGTAAAGCCCTTAGCCGACAATTTATTAAAGCATGAATTGGGAACCATCGGGAGTGATTTTGAAAATGGGATGGTAACATGGTCGAATGAGCTGGTCCTTCACGTAATTGAAATTAAATCGACTCGGCCCGAAGCTGACTTACAAACTCTGGAAAAAGCATTTGTCCGTAATGTGGCACACGTCAATTCCATACTAAATGAATGGGGTGCGCGATTATTACCCTCCGCAGCTCATCCTTTTATGAATCCATTTTCGGATACACAACTATGGCCACACGATAACAACGAGGTCTATTCCCTGTATGATAAAATCTTTGATTCCAAAGGACATGGTTGGTCAAACCTGCAGAGTACACATCTTAACTTACCTTTTCATGGTGATGACGAATTCGCAAAACTTCATGCTGCCATTCGTCTGATATTACCTTTGTTGCCTGCACTGTGTGCAAGTTCCCCGATTCTGGATAGTCAACCAACAGGTATGCTGGACACCCGGTTACGGTATTACAAAACCAATCAAGCCAAGATTCCCATCATCACCGGAAGCATTATCCCTGAAGCTGTGTACTCTGAACAAACCTATGGCCAGCAAATCTATGAACCCATTGCCAATGAAATTGTGCCCTATGATCCGGAAGAAATTCTTGATCCGATATGGGTTAATTCACGCGGTGCCATTGCACGATTTGATCGGGGCTCCATAGAAATCCGGGTCATGGATATTCAGGAATCTCCCGCTGCTGATTTGGCAATTGTGAATACCGTAGTCGAAACATTACAATGGTTGGTTGCCGAAAAGTCGATATCCCTGAAAGAGCAAATGAACATGGACACCATGGAACTTTCAAACATCTTTGATAAAACCATGGCAACCGGACTCGCTACACAGATTGATAATATTTCCTATCTGGCCTCGTTGGGTTTGTCAGCTCCATCCACCGTAGCAGATGTTTGGAAGAACATCTTGGCGAGCATACCCGCCACTTCGGCCTACCAAAAAATAAACCGACAAATCATCAACACAATCCTGGATAAAGGCTCACTTTCGGAACGAATCCTTATCGCATTGCAAGGAGATTACTCAAAAGAAAATATCCTGTTTGTCTACACGAAGCTAGGTCACTGTCTTGAAGAAAATAAATTATTTATTCCTTGATGATGTACCGATCGGTTATTCTTACTTGTGAGCACGCAGGCAACGAAGTGCCCGATCGTTATAATTTTTTATTTGAAGGCCACACCGAAGTTTTGGAAACACATCGTGGATGGGATCCCGGTGCCTGGAAGTTGGCTGAATATTTATCAGGCCATCTACATGCACCTTTGTTTGGTTGTCATACTACGCGCTTGCTCATCGAAGCCAACCGATCTCTTAACAGTGCTGAATTGTTTTCTCAATTTTCTGATAGCCTGGCCAAGACTGACAAAAAAAATTTAATCGAGACGCTTTATCAGCCTTACCGGAATCAAATAGAGCTAGCGATTGAAGAGTCTCCGAAGCCTGTGCTTCATCTTTCCATTCATTCCTTTACACCTGTTTGGAATAACGTGCCACGATCTGTAGACATCGGGATTCTTTTTGACCAGGGGCTATTATCCGAAAAAATGTATGCTGATTTACTGTATGGTGAATTGATAAAAAATCTTCCTTCCTTAACCATACGTTTCAATGAGCCCTATAAAGGTACCGATGATGGAATTACCACCTGGCTGAGAAACTATTATTCTAATGATGAGTATACAGGCATTGAGTTAGAAGTAAATCAAAAATTTGCATCCGATCTTTCTATTATTCAAGACAAACTCGCCAAATCCATTCGCGCAACTCTGCTTCAACAACCATAATTTTTTATTAAATTTCTATGCATGAATCGATTAAAGGCTTGGCTACGGGCATTTTTTGGGCTCTCGCGAAGAGAAACCCGAGCCTTTCTTATTCTGCTGCCCTTGATGCTTATTAGTATTTATTTGATTCCTGTTTACAGGCACTATAAAGCGAAACAACAGCGAGACTTTTCCAGAGAAACCAAACAGTTGGATAGTTTATTGGCGTATTGGAAATGGGACGTAAAGAATGACAGTTCCACGCAAATTGTGGAACACACACTCTTTACGTTTAACCCTAATACTGCAACCAAAGAAGAACTAATACAACTTGGCTTTCCGACTAACCTGGCAAATCGCATTGATAATTACCGCTCAAAAAAAGGTCGATTTTCAATCAAATCTGATCTACTGAAAATCTATGGTATGGACTCCACATTTTACAATCTTTTATATTCCTTCATTGATCTTCCAGCAGAAAGGATAACCAACATCACTGATGTAAAGACACCCAAAGAAACTGTCACCCCGAAAACAATACAACCATTTGATGTCAACCAGGCTGACACCAGCCAATTAATTCGCATTTACGGAATCGGACCCAAACTCTCGCAACGAATAATTAAGTACAGGAACCAGTTGGGTGGATTTATCTCACTGGATCAGGTTGAGGAAGTCTATGGGCTGGATACAGCCGTTATAAAAGAACTAAAACAAAATATTTTTATAGCGGAAAATTTTGAACCAGCGAAGATTTCAATCAACTCGGCCACTGAAAAAGAGCTTGCCGCTCATCCCTATATTAAATACCCTTTAGCGAAAGCCATTGCCACCTATCGCTTTCAGCACGGCAATTTTACCTCCGTTGAAGACCTTAAGAAAATAGCCAGTGTAGATGAAACGTTCTATAATAGAATAAAGCCTTATCTTTCCTTAAATCCCTGACGTGGCCAATCCCGATCAAACCAAAAAATTACTAACTACCTACCTGAGGAGATTGACCAATCTCTCAGGGAACAACCGGTCTTTATTTCTACCTAAACTCACTTCAGATAATTTTATAGATGTTCAGGAATTAAGTCAATTAAATGGAGAGAATGCTTTCTCGATCATTCAGGCACTTTTAAATGAAAAACAAAAACTACTTTGCCCCGTTCTGGATGCCCGTATGGAGGCTGCCAACGAGATGAGCAAAAAATTAAAAAAACTGCAGCGCATCGACCAGTTGATACTTGAAGAACGTGGCTCTAAAGACCTGCATGTAGGATGGCCCATTGTACAAGGCAAATTTAATGATGGCACCTTAGTACGATGTCCCCTGCTCTTTTTCCCGGTTGCGCTTAAACCACACAACAATCAATGGATACTCGAACCGCGTGCAGAGGCTGGTATCTCATTTAATAAATCATTTTTGCTAGCCTATGCATTTTATAATAAGGTAAAACCCGATGAGTCCTTATTGGAAGAATCCTTTGAGGAAATTGATCGCGAGAGCATTGGGTTTAAAACAGCGCTCTATCATCTACTTCAAAAAAGTAATGTAGAACTCCATTTTAATCCGGATAACTATCGGGATGAGTTAACCACCTTCGTCAATATTAAACGCGAAGAATTTGAAGAGGGTCTTAAAAACGGAGAATTGAAATTATTTCCAAAAGCGGTGTTGGGCATATTTCCTCAGGCAGGATCGTATCTCGTTCCCGACTACCTGCATCTGTTGGAAGAACAATCGATTCAGGATCTTGAACAATTTTTTGAAGCACGATCGGTGGAGCAAACCAAATCCGACATGACAAACTTCCTGCAGCAAGTAAAGGAAGAAAAAGTCTACTCGGTTTTTCCGCAAGATGTTTGGCAGGAGAATGCATTCAAGGCCGCCAAACTAGGTCACTCCATGGTTGTGCAAGGCCCTCCAGGAACAGGAAAATCACAACTCATTTGTAATTTGATTGGAGATGCTATGGCGTCAGGCAAACGGGTTTTAGTCGTGTGCCAGAAGCGTGCAGCGTTAGATGTGGTATATACCCGAATGCGTACACATCAACTCAGCGATTACCTTGCCCTCGTTCATGATTTTAAAAATGACAGGAAAGAGATCTACGAAAAAATTGCCCGACAAATTGAACGTGTGGAGGAATATAAATCAAAAAATCTTAGTCACGATTCAATCCAGCTAGATCGTAAGTTTCTTCAACTCAGTCATCGTATTGATCAAATTACAGAGGAGTTAGAAGCCTTCAAGCAGGCACTTTACGATGAAACAGAATGTGGCACCAGCATTAAACAACTTTATCTCCAGTCCGATCCCTCGCAAGAAACAATCAATCTACGTCAGGAGTTTCAACATTTCAGGTTTGAAACGCTCCCGGAATTTCTTCGCAAACTAAATAGCTTCGTCCATTACGCACAGAATTTTAACCGGGACGATTACCCCTGGAAAAAACGGAAATCATTCAGCTCATTCACCGTAAGTGATCAACAACAAATCAAAAAATCAATTCAGGAGGTCACCAACTTTTTTAACGATTTATCGGAGGAACTGATCAAATACTTTGGCGCCCGTCTTGATTGGGAGCAATATGAGGGGTTAACAGAAATGGAACCCCTGATAAAAGAGATCAAAACATTACTTGATCACGAAGATTCCTATTTCTTCTTTCAAAACATGGTGCCCGAACAGGATGACGAAACAAGTTCACTTTGGCTTTCCAATGTTGAAAAGAATTTAATGAGTTGCTTTCATGCGGAAGGTCCGGAAACACACACACCAGCCTTCCAACTTGGGAATTTACAAAAGGCGTTGTACCGTAGCATGAAAGCGCGAAAAAGTCTGTTTGGGCTTGTGCGGTGGGAATTATTTTCAAAAGATAAGTTTCTGATCAAGCGTACGCTTGTAGCCAATGAATTGGAAAGTAATAAGAAAGGCTTCAAAACACTGGAACGCAAGTTGGATAATCGACTTAATCTGGAGCACAACCTTTCGAAACTTAAATCCAAAGTCTGGCTGCGCAATGTTCCTGAAACGATGGGACAAAAAGAATTTATTCAATGGTTTGCTGATCAGCATTTTGCCTTGCAGGCAAAACTAAACTTCAGCAGCATTCGGGGAATTAAGAACATGATTGATCCGGCCAATCTCTCCTTGCCTGAGTTCATTCATAAAATTGATACGCTTTTTAACTTATTATCTCCGCTACGTGCACTTAAAGTAAAATGGATGCATTATCTCACCGCTGCGCAGATCAATTCCATTACCCAGCAACCCGGCTTTGCCCAACGACTTTCCGATAGTCTTAAAGAAGATTTTGATGCCCTTTGTGAATTCGACCGGCTGGAAGAAAGCCTGACTACGGACGAACGCGCGATTTTAAATAAACTTCATGAACATGAAAAAAGCTGGGATGAATATGCGTTAAGGAAATTATTTGTGAACAGCCTTAGCCTGACCTGGATCGAACACCTTGAGTCAAAAAAACCTGAACTCCGGATAGTTTCATCAGGAAAAATTGGATTGCTCGAAAATGAGCTGCGCGATCTGCTTACGGAAAAACATGCCATCAGTGAAGAAATCATAATCTTGCGCGCCCGCGAAAAGGTTATAGATGACCTCAAATTTAACCGACTTAATAATCGAGTTACCTATCGGGAGCTTCTTCATCAGGTAACTAAAAAGAAAAAAATCTGGCCGCTACGCAAACTGATCGGAGAATTTGAAGAAGAAATATTCAAAGTTGTTCCGTGCTGGCTGGCATCACCCGAATCGGTCTCAGCAATTTTTCCTATGGCCGAACTTTTCGATCTCGTAATTTTTGATGAAGCTTCCCAGTGTTTTGCCGAACGCGGAATTCCCTCCTTGTATCGCGGCAAGCAGGCTATCGTGGCTGGCGATGCTATGCAATTAAGGCCGGGCGATTTTTATCAATCGCGCTGGCAGGAAGAAGATGAAACCTTACCGGATGCTGAAATTGATTCGCTGCTGGAGTTGAGCAGTCGTTATCTGATGAATACACAATTGCAAGGACATTACCGTAGCAAATCACTTGAGTTAATTGATTTTTCAAATCGACACTTCTACAAGGGTAATCTTCAATTGTTGCCCGACATGCAGGTGATCAACAGCCCCGATCCGTGTCTTATCTATGAAAAGATTGAAGGGCATTGGGAAAACAACACCAACCCGCTGGAAGCAAATCATATTGCCAACTTAGTTGCAATTTTAATCCACGAAAACCCAACAAAAGAAATCGGGATTGTAACCTTTAATGCACCGCAACAATATTTGATTCTCGATGAACTGGAAAATAAACTTGGTGAACTTCCCGAAACGCTCTTTGTAAAGAACATTGAAAACGTGCAGGGCGATGAACGCGACATCATTATTTTTTCTGTGGGTTATGCACCCGATAAAAAAGGAGTAGTGCACGCACAATTTGGAAGTTTGAATTTGGCAGGTGGTGAAAATCGGTTGAATGTAGCGGTGAGCCGGGCGCGGGAAAAAGTAATTGTAGTTACCAGTTTCTGGCCCGATCAATTAAACGTAGACCAAACGCTTAACCGCGGCCCGAAGCTCTTAAAAGAATATCTTCAATTTGTGTTGGATGCATCGAAAGGAAATTTTGAACCCTATACGCAACCCATTATCGAAAGAAAGTCAACCACAAATCTGAAAGAAGAAATCAAAAAATGGTCGATGAAAAAATGGCCAGAATATAAACTGTCAGAAAATAAACTTCCGTTTTATGACCTGACGGTCGAAAAAGAAAAGCTCATGTTGGGTGCGTTGCTCACCGATGACAATTTTTATTATCAAAGTTTAAGTGCCAAAGCCGATCACGCACTTGCTCCACAGTTACTGGAACTAAAGCGATGGCCCTTCTTGCGGTTATATAGTCGCAACTATTGGCAAGACCCGGATAAGTTTTTTAATGAAATCGGTAAATTTTTGAATAAATAATTAATCGCGGTAGTTCAAAGCCGGAGGCCGGTCACCAATCAATGATTCGTACTTGAAGTCTGCTCCGGTCTTCGATTTAAATTCTTTCCAGGCAGATTCAACAAGTGTTGGATTGGTGTATACATCGATGATACTCAGTGCAAGTGTTTTAGCAGCCATCATCATGCCCTTGTGCCCAATGGTAGTTCCCCCTGCTGCCACAGCCTGCCAGCTATGAGCGGCTGTACCCGGAACCCAGGCTGCCGTTGATAACCCTGCAGTAGGAACCACCCAACTAATGTCTCCAACATCAGTTGAGCCGTAGCCAGCGCCCGGTAAAATTTTAAACTCGCTGATGGCATTGGTGCTTGTTAACGGAGGCGGAACGGTAGTAAATGTCTTTTGGATTTTTTCTGCAAATGCTTTTTCTTCAGCACTATAGGTATATCCACCCACCACTCTGAGATTAGTATCAACCACACGCGCCAGTGCTTCATTGGGCAACATGTCATAAACTCCGCCAGTTATCTCCCACTCCACCTGGGTGTCGGTGCCCAAGGCTGCACCTTGAGCAGCACGCGTCACTCTTTCCCAAACTTCCTTCACTACATCGCGTTGCGGATGGCGTACATAATAATAAACTTCGGCAAAGGCCGGCACTACGTTAGGAGCTTCGCCTCCGCGGGTAATAACGTAATGAATCCTGGTTTCAGAAGATACGTGCTCACGCATCATGTTCACCATGTCATTCATTGCTTCAACTCCATCCAGCGCAGAGCGACCACGCTCCGGAGCCGCGGCTGCATGCGATGCTATTCCAGTAAATCGGAACTTACCGCTCTTATTGGCCAATGAACTTCTTGCCGCTGCACTATTCTGCGCACCCGGATGCCAATGAAATACAACATCCACATCCTTGAACAAACCATCGCGCACCATATATACTTTTCCGGAACCACCCTCTTCAGCCGGTGTACCATAAAACCGAATCGTGCCCCCTTTCTTATTGGCAATCAACCAGTCTTTAACAGCGATAGCTGCTGCAGCGGATGCCGTGCCGAATAAATGATGACCGCAGGCATGACCTGCAGACCTGCCTTCCACTTTTTTTATTTCAGGTACAGCATCCTGTGATACACCCGGCAACGCATCGAACTCACCTAAGATTCCAATAACGGGTTTACCCGAACCATAACTAGCGACAAACGCAGTAGGCATACCTGCTACTCCTTTTTCAATTTTAAACCCTGCGTGTGCAAGTGTTTCCTGGAGCAGTGCAGAACTCTTCGTTTCCTGATACCCTACTTCGGCAAACTCCCAGATTCTGTGTGCCACATCAGAATACTTGCCGTACCCGGCATCAATAGATTTTACAACATCTTGCTTGGACTTTTGGGCCCACGCACCGAATGAGGATAATAGAAAAAAGGCAAAGAATAACTTCTTCATACAGATTAGGTTTGAAGTAAAAATAAAATTTTCTTCGGATGATGAGTCTACTATTTGACGGGCGGCTTACGAAGAAGCTGACACTTCAATTTTTGAAGATGTTCGCATGGTTTCCGAATGTTGGCTGATATCCAGGCCCAGTCGTTCATCCTCAGGAGATACCCGCATGCGCGTCATCATGCTCGTTATTCTAAAGATGATGTAGGATCCACCAAATGTAAATACACCTACAATTACCAACGCCAGCATGTGATAGCTGAATGTTTGATATTCACCATGTATCAAACCAACATCCTTTGCGAAAATAGCGGTCATGATCATGCCTACAATACCTCCCACACCGTGGCACGGAAATACATCCAGGGTATCATCAAGGGTTGTCTTTTGCTTGTAATACACAGCCATGTTGCTAACAATGGCCGCCACAAAACCGATGAAAACACTCTGTCCTAAGTTTACAAATCCTGCAGCGGGTGTAATCGCTACCAATCCAACCACAGCGCCAATACACGCGCCCATCGCTGAAATTTTTCTTCCTACCAATGCATCAAACATTACCCACGTAATCATGGCAGATGCCGAAGCCATATTGGTAGTTGCAAAAGCCTGCACAGCTAAACCATTTGCCGCCAACGCAGAACCCGCATTAAATCCGAACCAACCAAACCAAAGCATGCCAGTGCCAAGAATGATGAAAGGAATATTGGCCGGATGATGTTGTTTATCTTCCCGCTTGCCTAAAATATATGCTCCCGCTAAAGCAGCAAACCCAGCCGACATATGTACCACTGTTCCACCCGCAAAATCAAGCACACCCCATACTCTCAAAAATCCTTCGGGGTGCCAGGTCCAATGTGCCAGCGGACAATAAATCAGCAAAGAAAAGAGACACATGAAGATTAGATAGGAAGTAAACTTTACACGCTCTGCAAAACTTCCCGTAATAAGAGCTGGCGTGATGATGGCAAACTTCAATTGAAACAACGCGAATAATAGAAATGGAAATGTTGGTGCCAGCAAAGGGTGAGGATTGAGGCCCACATTCTTAAATGCAAAATAGGTTGTGGGATTTCCGATGAAGCCACCAATACTATCACCAAACGCTAAACTGAATCCGACCAAATACCATAGCAAACTGATAACCCCCAGCGCAATAAAACTTTGCAACATGGTAGAGATAACATTTTTGAAACTCACCATGCCGCCATAAAAGAAGGAAAGTCCCGGGGTCATGAAAAGAACAAATGCAGTGGCCACAATCATCCAGGCGGTATCGGCTTTATCAATTGTATCCGCTACATCACTGATGGGGTCGCTGGCATTAAAAAGTACCAGCAGTTGAAGAATTGCCAGGATTGCAAAAATGACAATCCAGCGAGTTTTAGGCTTGCTCATGGTAGGTAGATTTGAACCAAATTTCGATTAATTGGGCAGAAATAAAACCTATCTAACCTAATATATTACTGAAAACGATTTCGATAGGGTAAAAAAGGATGTCACTTTAGAAAAAACTACTTTTTTTGCTTTTTACGTTGCATTATTTTCTTATCCAGCGCAATGCCCGCGGTTCCTCGAGCTCTTAGTATCCATTGAATGTCTTTTCCTGTAATAAGCGAAGCATGCGAGGTTACACGCAAAGAATCAACCGTAAGAATCATCTTATTCCCCGCCTTACCTTTCGCGATAGCCTGTTCAATAAGTTGCGGTAAGCCTGCCAGTTCTTCACTTAAATCTTTTTTTACGGTGTCGGCAATCATCACAAGTAATTTATCCTTCAGCATCCAATCGGCTGAGCTGAGCAAAATTTCTTCTGTATGCAAATCATAACGCAGGTTGCTTAAACCAATCACCTGATTTAAGGTATCGTAATACGGCAGCGCCCGCAAATAAACTTTTCCTCGCACAGTTCCTCTCACGCTCATCTGCAGCGCTAATTCCTGTCCACTACCATACAGTTCGGCATTTCGTATGGCTACCGTATAGGACTCATAGGAATAAGAAAGTTTATGGAGGTTTTGATTTGCAAAACGGTTTATCTTATCAAAAGGAATTCTTGCCATCACATATAAATCAAGTTCCTCTTCAGCCTTTGTTGCGTAGTTATGCTTGGGCAATGGAGGTTTAGTTTGCGTTGGTGGTGATTCAACCCAGGAATAAACTTGTGCCTTCAAGGTTATCATGACCGAGATATCACCATCAGGATCATTGTTCCATCGTGATGTGAGATCCTTTGCGCTAGCCAGTAAACCAATTTGAGGCTCCGTTTTCTTAATGATAATCGGCTTTTGAATGTCGCCCCAAATCTTCTCCACAATTTTGCGGGTGTCGAGCAATTCATGGGTAAGGCTATCAAACCGCAAGGTTAACTTAGCTTGATTTTTTTCGAGGTAGGTGTCTGCAAACTGTCGAAGATTAAAATTAAAAAAAGCGATTTTGATAGAGGGCTCCATTTCCCAGATCACGCTATCCAACTCGGTCGTGGATTTCACTCGCCACGCATCATCTAAATTAATCTTTGATTTTAAGTTCAGAATCACTTCCGCAACAATCGGCTTTTCATTCTGAATGCGGATGCCTGCCTTCCTTGTAACAAAGCGAAAACTTATTCGCAAGGGTACACTCGCAAACAAAGTAGCTGGTTTCCAGGTAAACCGAATCGGGTTGGTACGTTCCAACTCCAAGTAGACACTATCCCTTCCTTTATCCCCCACCGGAATCCATTCCTGAATAAAGATTCCTTTCAATCTGGTGTTGACCATTTTCTCCAGATCCTTTAATTGAAACTCAATAGGAATCCGGATGGTAGACACCGGCAACGTCAGCGTTGAATCCAGTGTGGATCGAGCAGGTGCGATGGGTCGGATGCGTGGTTTATTGAGAAACATGAACAGCCAATAACCCGCAGTTAGACTTATGATAACTAAAACAACAATCGTCCACTTTTTCATCTTCCTTTCATCATCGATTCGTTTCGCTTTTCACAACCCCATAGATTTCATCCTTCAAAATACGTACTTTCCGAACCTTAATTAAACCCATGAAAAAGATATTCCTGATTATCCATCTTTTCCTTTCAACCGCTCTCGTTGCGCAGGTGTTAAAAGCACCGGAAATAAAAGAGGGCGAAGGCCCGTACACCCAACTTATTATTCGTGGCGTAATGCTGATCGATGGCACCGGGGCACCGCCCGTTGGGCCGGTTGATATTATTGTAAAACAAAACAGGATTGAACGCATCGTTAGCTTGGGGTTACCTACACCCGGCATGGCCAGCACGGGCAACAGACCTAAATTGGAAGCCGGTGGTAAAGAACTTAATTGTGAAGGTATGTACCTGATGCCCGGCTTTGTAGACATGCATGGCCATATCGGGGGCAACCAGGCTCCGATTGCAGAATACGTATTCAAACTATGGATGGCCCACGGTGTAACTACCGTAAAAGAACCCGGCTCTGGAAATGGCGTTGACTGGGTACTCGATCAAAAAACGAAAAGCGAAAAAAATCTGATCACTGCACCACGCATTAAGGCGTATGTAACGTTTGGTGCCGGAGCAAAAGAACCTATTCGCTCCCCGGAGCAAGCCCGCGCATGGGTAAATGAAAACAAAATGAAAGGTGCTGATGGTATTAAGTTTTTTGGTGCAGCTCCGGAAATTATGGATGCTGCCATCCGCGAAAACAAACGTCTGGGGTTACGTTCAACCTGTCATCATGCACAGTTAGGTGTGGCCCGATGGAATGTATTTAACTCGGCCAAAGCCGGCATGACCTCCATGGAACATTGGTATGGATTGCCCGAAGCTATGCTGGAGAATGCCACCGTTCAGGATTATCCACTGACTTATAATTATTCCAACGAACAGCATCGGTTTGAAGAAGCCGGTCGATTATGGAAACAAGCGGCTGCACCTTATTCACCAAAATGGAATGCACTGATGGATTCTTTATTGAAATTTAATTTCACACTTGATCCCACATTTAACATTTATGAAGCTTCCCGCGATTTACACAAGGCACGCAGACAAGAATGGCACGAGCACTATACCTTACCACAGCTCTGGGCTTTTTATCAACCTAGTCGCATAGCACACGGCTCGTATTGGTTTTCGTGGGGAACCGAACAAGAAGTTGCGTGGAAAGAAAATTATCGGTTGTGGATGACGTTCGTGAACGAATATAAAAACCGCGGTGGCCGTGTAACGGTTGGCACCGACTCAGGATTTATTTTTCAACTCTACGGATTTGCTTTTGTTAGAGAGATGGAACTGTTGCGCGAAGCAGGATTTCATCCCCTTGAAGTAATCCGGTCTGCTACCTTGCATGGCGCACAAGCGCTCGGCATGGAGAAGGAAGTGGGCTCGGTAGAAATTGGTAAGCTGGCCGACTTTGCCATTACAGATGTAAATCCACTGGAAAATCTGCAAGCGCTGAATGGCATGGGCGCTATTAAATTAATGGAGGACAATTCAGTAAAACGTGTAGGTGGAATCAAATACACGGTGAAAGACGGTATTGTGTATGATGCTAAAAAACTTTTAGCGGATGTAAAGAAAATTGTTGATCAGGAAAAAGCGAAAGCTGGTTTTGTATTAAAGCAGCCGGGTATTGATTGATTTGCCACAAAGGCACTAGGTCACAAAGAAATAATTTTGAACTATTACCTATGAAAAAAACACTTGGTCTGTTGTTCGTTGCACTTTTAATGACTCGCTGTGTGGTGAACAATCCAGAGGAAGCTGCTGCTGAAGCGGCCGAAGTTTATTCGCTACTAGGGCTAGAGTACTACGCACCCACAAAACCCAATCCAAAACTCGATAGCAATCTTGCCTTGGCGAAAAAGAATTTTGAAGCCGATGCAAGCGAAGATAACTACATCTGGCTGGGCCGGAGAACTGCCTACCTCACACGCTACAATGAAGCCATTAATATTTTTAGCGAGGGTATTGATAAATATCCCAACTCCTACCGCCTCTATCGCCATCGTGGGCATCGCTACATTTCACAACGTAAGTTTGATGCAGCCATTGCGGATTTAAACAAAGCTGTTGAGCTCATGCAAGGGGTTCCTCTTGAAATAGAACCAGACGGTCAGCCGAATAAAATAAACAAGCCACTCTCCTCCACACAATTTAATGTGTGGTATCACCTGGGCTTAGCGCATTACCTGAAAGGAGATTTTGAAGCCGCTGAGAAAGCATATCTCGAATGCATGAAAGTTTCCGATAACGATGACCTGGTAACAGCTACCATTGACTGGCTTTATATGACATACCGTAGAATGGGTAAGAATGAAGAAGCCCAGAAGTTGATGGAATTAATCACCCCTACTATGACGATCATCGAAAATGATTCTTACTTCAAGCGATTGAATATGTATAAAGGTTTGCTACCGGCAGATTCAGTTTTATCTGTTAACAGTTCCAATGAAGATGTAGATCTGGCGCTTGCCACACAAGGCTACGGTGTAGGCAACTGGTATTTATACAATGGCGACACCACCAAAGCATTTGACATCTATCAAAAAGTAATTGCCGGAAAACATTTTTCCGCCTTTGGGTTTATTGCGTCCGAAGCAGATCTGGCGCGGTTAAGAGAATAAGACACGTCTCATGAAGAATATAATTAAGAAGATCTTCTACGTTACAATTTCTCTTGTAGTCATTGTTTTTATTGCTGGATTTATTTTGGCCTTTCTTCCAACTAAATCAAAGACTGGTCATGTTGGAATTTCATCTGAAGCTGCCTCCCGATTGCGGCAGAATTTTGAAGGCACGCATCATCAATTTACAACCCAAGATGGCGAAATCCTTTTTCTGCGGAGATGGAATCCTGACAGTGTTGCTGAAAAAAAATCTCTTGCCGTGTTAATTTTTCACGGCATTACGGCACATAGTGGAGCTTATGATATGGCAGGGATACCAATATCAGCAGGTGGTTATACAACCTTTGGTTTGGATTACAGAGGTCATGGTTTATCGGGCGGAAACAGAGGCGATTCTCCAGGTAAAGAAAGATGGATAGCTGATTTAGCTGATGCAGTCCGTTACATTAAGAGTCTTGGTTTTTCCCAAGTGATTATTTTGGGCCATAGCCTCGGAGTTGCCTCTGCGATCTGTGCAGCCAATGCAATCCCCAATGAGATTTCAGGTTTAGTATTGCTTTCAGGGGCTTATGAAGGTAAAAAGGGTGTCTCGTCTCAGCCAACACTTTTTGAAAAAACCAAGATTGTTGCGAGTTCAGTTTTTCGTCCCTCCTATCAGGTTGTTGAATACTACCGAAAGGGCATGACTGTCACGAAAGACTCCTTGTTTAATTTAAGATACACGCTTCGGTTTCTTACTATGCTGGATGTTAAGGAACTCAGGCTTCCAACTACCTTAAACGTTCCGGTGTTGGTTGGCATTGGCGATCAAGATGAATTGTTTGATGTAGAAAAAGTAAAAGAATTCTATGATTTAGTTCCTGGGGACAAAAAGGAATTTTTGGTGATGAAAAACACCACCCATGCTAAAATCCCGCCTGAAAGTTGGCAACAAGTGGTCACTTGGTTGAATAAAACTTTTTGACGCCACTTACTCAGGGTTTAACATTAAAGATTTTGCTTGACAGGAAGTAACGCATCTACCCGAAGCGGAGACGATAGTCGACTCGTATGCAGGATGCAGTTGGTTAAGAATTGAACTGAAATATCACAATGAATTTAAAACGAAATATTGAACTGGGTTTCAATGCAGTTGCAGCCTTGGTCGACTTAAGTCGTCAAGACCACTTAAAGTGGTCAGAAGACTGACTAATAGCAGAAATTCAGATCAACACATCGTCCCGCAACGGAGACGATGCTCGACTAGAGTTGTTTTCTGGCCAATAGAATCACTATTTCTTTAACATGTTTAATTATTCTCCGGTCAAGCATCGTCTCTCGAAGAGGACGATGCGCAATTGCTTATAAGTATTAAATTTCGGGATGGCTATTAAAAGAACTCAGCTTGATGGGGGAACGTACTTTTGCACGTTCACATGCCTTCAATGGCTCCCTCTGATTGAGATTACCAATTTATACGACCACATTTATCAATGGTTCAATGTTTTAGTTAAGGCGGAACACCAGGTAACGGGCTTTGTTATCATGCCGAATCACGTTCATTTACTTCTGCATGTGAATGCCTCTGAGACAACTGTAAATAAGATTCTTGGAAATGGGAAGAGATTCATGGCTTATGAAATTGTGAAGCGACTCAAGGCACTTGACCGAATGGATTTGTTGAAGATATTGTCAGAAAGTATCTCATCTGAGGAACGGGCTCGAAAAAAGAAACATCGTGTATTCGAACCCTCCTCTGACATCAAGCTATGTTACACCCAGAAATTCGTCCTTCAGAAGCTTGAATACATGCATGCCAATCCGATCTCGGGCAAATGGAATTTAGCTGGGAGTACAGTTGACTATTTTCATTCAAGCGCTGCGTTTTATGAATTAAATATTTTGCATCCCTCCATAATAATCACTCATTACAAAGAATTAACAGATAAAGCTGCTGGAAATTAAATTGGCCCGAATTGGAGTGAAATAAACGAACGCATCGTCCCGCAACGGAGACGATGCTCGACTAGAGTTGTTTTCTGGCCTATAGAATCACTATTTCTTTAACATGTTTAATTATTTACCAATTCTTGTAAGGATTTCATCTCCGATCAGTACTAATGGTATAAATAACCCAGGTGACAGAAAAAGAACAGCAGCATATTTTTCAGGAATGGCTAAGTCTGCATAAAGGATTGATCTTTAAAATAGTTCGATCCTATGCGCGGGAAGTCATGGATCAGGATGATCTGTTCCAGGAAATCATTATTCAGGTGTGGCACTCAATTCCATCGTTCCGAAACGAATCTTCGGTAACGACCTGGCTGTATCGCATTTCACTTAATACCGCTATCAAGTGGACTACGAAGGAAAGAAAGCGCAATCAAACACAACCGCTGGAAGACGTTCATCACCTGCTGCACGAAAGTATATCCCCCATCGATGAACGATTGGTGTGGCTCTATGAAGAAATTTATAAACTTGATGAGATTGATCGTTCCTTGGCGGTATTACTCCTTGAAGGATTCAGTTACAAAGAGATGGCGAACCTCATCGGAATTACAGAAACGAATGTGGGCGTTAAAATTACGCGCATTAAAAAACAACTGATTACTAAATCGAAAAAATAAGATGCTCATGGAATTTGAAGAACTACAAAAAATCTGGGATTCGCAGCACAACCGGCCCCTCTACGTCCTGGATGAGAAAGCGTTGCATAGCCGCATTGTGTCAAAACGCAAGAGTGCTCATCACATCACCAGTAAGAGTGAGTTATTATCCATTCTGGCCAACCTTGGAGGTGGATGTTTTGTGCTCGCCATAGATTTACTTAATCAAAGTGGAAATGTGTTTATGTATTTGATTGCCGCCTGGATGTTGTGTACGGGGGTGTATGTATGGGCGAGTCGACTGCGAAGAATAAAGGGCGAGTTGCAATTTGACCGGTCCATGCACGGAGATCTTCATCATGCGATTTCGATGGCCACTTACCAGGTTAATTTTTCCAGGCTCATGCGCTGGAACATCCTACCGATGGGAGCGTTTGTCGTGTTAGGTCTCTGGGTCGGAAGTAAGCCTGTGTGGATGGTGGTAATGATACTTATATTCTTTGGTTTGGCATACTATGCAAGCGGCTGGGAACATCGCATGTATATCTCCAGAAGGCGGGAGCTTGAACTCTTAAAAAAAAAGTTGGAGAGCGAAGAGAAGTAGAAGAAAGTGATCAACCCATTGATTCTCTACTAAGTGGAATCTAACGCATCGTGCCGAAACGGAGACGATGTTCGATCTTAGGCCACAACCGGAGGGGTGCTTTCTTAATCAACAATATCAAGTTGCCATTTCTTGCTCACATCCTTCGGGCTATTCTTTGCTCCTATGTGAAGTGCTATTGCGGCTAAAGATAACCCCGCGATTGTACCTAATGCTTTGCCTGAATTAACTGCGTTTGTATCGGTCTGACAAGTCAGGCAATTAACTCCTGGTGCCAGGGAAATAAGAATTACTGATCCGCCAAGGAATGCAAAAATACCCGTACCCGCGCCTGATCCCTTTTTCTTTCTTCCGATTGCCTTAATATCAACGATACGAATGGTACTTTCATCCACAACAAGCTGTTCCGAATCCACTTTTTTTAGAATACCAACCACCTTACCATCCTGATCATTCAGTATATATTTTATCCTTTGGCCTTCCTCTAAAAATATTTCCTGTTTTGATTCTTTATTTGTCAGCCTGACTTTTTTCTGAGCCTCACTCGGTATGACAAGAATCAAAGTAAACACAAAAACGATAAGCTGGCGCAATAGGAAATTCATATATAAACATCTGGGTTAAATACCTTCTTACTTTAATTATGATATCAATAATCCGACAAAAAATCATCCTTGCCTTCATAATATCTACTCCCAAAATAATCACAAATAATCTATCACACAAGTGGGTGCACTGCTGGAACAGTTCACACTAAATCATCAACCTTAAACTGAAATGGTAGATGGACGATCATCAAACGAAAATTCAAACTGACAAGTTTGTTGGCTCGTTCGCTGCAGCCTGTTGGCAGCTCGCTTTTGCAGAATGTTGAGATAAAATTGATTTTCATACTGAAAAGATTGTTGGCTTATTCCTTCGCGGAGTTCCAGTTCTGGTTTATCAAATAAAGTATCCAGCGGAGAAAATACAGACTTATTATTCACCATCACCACATGCAAATACACCATGGTTGTTTGGATATAAGAGTGACCGAGTAATTCCTTGATGGATACAATATCCAATCCTTGCTCTAATAAATGTGTTGCATAGGTATGCCGAAGCGTATGGGGGGTTATTCGCTTTTGAATGGATGTTTTACGATGTGCCTCTCGTATTGCACGTTGAACTCCTTGTGGAGAATACCCGTTAAAATTTTTTCCATTGAATAACCACTTAATCGGTTTATCTTTTATCAGGTATCCCTTTATCTCATTCATTAATACTGCGCCCATAGGCACATACCGGTCCTTTTTTCCTTTGCCTTGACGGACGTGAATCATGTTCCGTTCAAAATCAACATCCTTAATTTGAAGCTTTCGCAATTCCTGACAGCGTAACCCGCAACCATACAGAATAGCAATAATTGTTCGATGCTTTAACAGAATAGGCGCCTGCAATAATTCCTGTACTTCCTTCTGACTCAAGACAACAGGCAACTTTAAGTTACCTTTTAAAGCAGGAAGTTTAATCGCCCGGTCGGGTAATCCTACAACCCGGAATAAAAAACGTAAACCATACACCGTATGCTTAAAGAATGACTCTGCAGCGCCTTTCTTTTTTAAAAGATAGAGATAGTCTTCAAGTTGATCATGTGTAAGGTGTGTGGGCAGAATATTAAAATGAAGCGCCAGATGAGCCACACATCGTGTGTAGTTATTTAACGTACTCATGCTCTTGCCGGTAATCAGAATTCTTTTTTCCATTTGTAAGCAAAGACTTTGAAAGCCCGCGAGCTCCTGGCAGGCACGTTGAACAATGGTGTGCATAGAGTTAGTTTAATAGGTTGGTAAATAAAACACGATTGATGAGGGTGACTCACAACCAAAGATAATGGCTCCCTGATTAGGCATCTCTCGCAGATGGTGTAGACTTAGTCATCACGACCTATAGAAGTGGTCTTGACGACTAGTGGTTACAAAATTTTCCTTATCGCATCGACATCAACCCGATACTATTTATAGTGGCAGGATTGGTAGTAAAGGTGATTGCCTTTTTATCCGTTGGATTTCAGACGATGAAAGCAGCAAGAATTAATCCTGCGAGAACATTGCGGTCGGAGTAGTTGCATAGAAATTCAAACACGGACAGCGGGAAGGCGCATCGCCCCGAAATGGAGACTGTTAAAATGAATAGTCATTTTTAATTGTCATTTTGATAGTGCGATTTGATACTGTTCATCACTGACTTTCTCCATCCACTCCACAACTTTCCCATTGAGTTCCTCTTGAGTAGCGATATGTGTCATTGCCATTGTTGCCGATGCTCCATGCCAATGTTTTTCCCCCGGAGCAATCCACACAATATCACCTGGCCTGATTTCTTCAATAGCACCACCCTCACGTTGCGCTAATCCTATTCCAGACAATACAATTAGCGTTTGACCAAGTGGATGTGTGTGCCATGCTGTTCTTGCACCTGGTTCGAATGTTACTTCTGCTGCACCAGCGCGTCTATGTCCGTTTGGTTGAAACAGGTAATTAATGCGCACAGACCCTGTGAACCAATCTTCCGGGCCTTTAACGGTTGGTTGAGAACCCAATTTAATAATTTCCATTTGTTTTAGTTGTTGGATTATACTGCTCATCTGTAACGGGCTCCATCCATGTGACAAACCCGTTTTCTGTCTTTGGCAAAATATACATTTGCGTAAGACTGTTATATTCAGTTGCGCCATGCCAGTGCCTTGTATTTGCCGGAACCTTGATGACTTCACCCTTTTTCATCGTGTGCCTTGGCTGTCCTTCCAGTTGATGATATCCTTCACCATCGAGTACAATTAGAATTTGCCCGCTTGGATGTAAGTGCCAGTTTGATCTTGCATTTATTTCGAAATAAACATTTCCCACAAGTGTATTGTAGATGGAGTCATCTGCGACTAAGCCAAAATTGTAGGCGTTGCCCGTGAAGTTTGTCGCGGGACCTAATTCACCCTTTGGAAAAATTGCATCTTTAGAAGAATCAGATCCGGATTTCTGACTTTGAGAATTATCACGATCGCAGCATATCAGAATGGTCAGCAATAGCAAGACAGAGATTGAATTAATAAGTTTGAGTTTCATTGTTGAGTTTTTAAGGTTATCATTTGCCGTATAGTTCAAACTTCACTGTCACACAGTTTAGCAAACATTGTTTTAGCTCAATGCTAGTACAAATTTATGAAACAACCAGCCCGGCAGGTTAAGGGATTCAAACAGAATAGTAAGATAATAAAACAGTCAAACTTTGATTCGGATGGAGGAATTTTGACACTTCCAATGGCTAAAAAAACTACGATACTCCTTTTTGTTGGAATTCTTCAACAATAAACACAAGGTAATAAAATGTTGGGATGTCGCAATTGGAGAATAGGAGCTCCATGAATTAGTCATGGCACCACTACAGTGGTGCCACAACTTGAAAAGATCATCCCAATGTTATGCCTTCACCCAAATAAGGTTGTTGGTAATGGCGCTTACCCGTTGCTTTATAAAGTGCATTCGCCAACGCACCCATTACAGGTGGAAAGGGTGGCTCACCAAGACCTGTAGGATCTACTGTGCTGGGAACAAAATGAACATCAATTGCTTTGGGCGCTTCGCTGTGTCGGATTAACCGATACTTATTAAAATTAGTCTGATCAGGCGTACCGTTCGTAAATGTTAGTCCGCTGTACATCGCATGCCCGATACCATCTACCGAACCACCTTCCACCAGGTTAATCGCTGCAATAGGATTAACTACAATTCCACAATCTACAGCACAATGAACTTTCTCTACTCGTGGCTTGCCGTTCTCCACTACTAAATCAATCACATGCGCTACATAACTATCATGACAGAAATACGCTGAAACCCCGCGGTGTACATTGGGCATGTCTTGTCCCCAATTCGCTTTGCTTCTTACCAACTCCAGCACACCGGCTAATCGCTTAGCCTCATAATCATTTTTCTCCCCCACAGGTTTGTTGAGTGTACGATCTAACAAATCAAGCCGGAACTGAATCGGATCTTTTTCTGCAGCTTCCGCTACCTCATCGAGAAACGACTGCTCGGCACCCGCAATAAAGTTGGAAGCCGGAGCGCGGAAAGCACCCACACTAATGTTGGAAGGAGCTGTCCACTCTTCCGCCAGATAGTTATCCACGGCACCAGCCGGAAAACGATCGGCAAACAACGGACTCTCCGGAATACCACCCGCCTTCACATGAAAAGCAATTAGATTATTATCCGCATCCAATGCTGCACGATATAAGGCATGATATGCGGGTCGATACACTCCAAACGACATATCATCTTCGCGGGTGTAAATTAATTTAACAGGCGCTTTAATTTTTTGCGAGATCACCGCAGCCTCTACGAGGTAGTGACCATACAATCTTCTTCCGAAGCCTCCACCCTGCCGCGTCATTTGAATATCAATTTTTTCTAACGGCAAGTTGAGACGAGCAGCTACACTTTTCTCCATGAACTCCGGTGTTTGAATTGGCCCTACCAATTCTGCTTTCTCTTCAGTAACATGAGCGAAGAAGTTCATTGGCTCCATCGTGTTGTGCGCGAGGAACGGAGCAGAATAAGATCGCTCAATCACTTTGGCTGCTTTCTTGAATACCGCTTCGGGGTTGCCGTCTTTACGAACTACTTTTGCATTCTTAGCGGCATAGTCAGTCATCAACTTGGCATGTTGCGAGCTATTCTCCAACCCGCCCGGTACTTTTACCTTAACAGTAGTACCCCAGAAAGTTGAAGAAGATATTTCATGATCCTGAAATTGTTCCCACTCCAGTTTCAACGCCTTGCGAGCATTCATCACTTCCCAGGTGGTGTTACCCACTACAACTACCAGTTCAGGAAAGGAAGAAACATCGCACCACTGCTGGGCGTAATCTTCAGGATAACTTTTTATAGTAAACACATCTTTGATGCCCGGCATAGTTCGCGCCTGAGAATCGTCAACACTTTTTAATTTCATACCAAACGCTGGTGGATGTGCGATCATGGCAACCAACATTCCCTCTGCTCGATAATCCAATCCGTAAAGGGGTTGGCCGGTAACAATCTTCTTTCCATCCACATTGTTGCGCGAGGTGCCAATGATTTTAAAGTCGCTGTTGTTTTTGAGTTCAACTTCTTTAGGCACTTCAATTTTGGCTGCTGCCGATGCCATTTCACCATAGGAGGCTGACTTGCTACTAGCTTTATGATAGAGCATGCTTGCCTCGGTAGTAATTTCTTCCACCGGTACCTGCCAGGTTTTGGCAGCGGCTTCGCGTAACATTTGTCTGGCTGTGGCTCCGGCCATGCGCAAGCTCTTCCAACCCTGACTGATGGATTGACTACCACCAGCCAGTTGTCGGGTAAATACCGTGGTATTCAATGGTGCTTGTTCTACAATTACGTTTTTCCAATCCACATCCAGTTCTTCAGCCACCAACATGGGCATAGAAGTTTTTACATTCTGCCCGATCTCCGGGTTGGGCGACATAATTGTTACCAAACCATTTTCACCAATTTTTAAATAACCATTCAATTCGAACCACTCTTTAGGAAGTGCCAAAGCTTCCTCGGCTGCAGGTTTGCATCCGGCCAGCCAACTGAAGCTTAACATAAAGCCACCACCTGCCAGTGCAGAGGCCTTTAAAAATGATCTCCGGTTTATATTCGTTTTTACGATTGTCATGGAAATGAAAGTTAAGTGATTAAGATTTAGCCGTAGCTGCTGTTTTGATGGCCGCTTTAATGCGTACATAGGTTCCGCATCGGCAAATGTTACCATTCATTGCGGTTTCAATCTGTTCATCGGATGGTGCAGGATTTTCCTTGAGTAAGGCTGTCGCACTCATAATCTGCCCAGCCTGGCAATAACCACATTGCGGCACATCATGTTCGAGCCATGCCTGCTGCACAGGATGATCTCCGTTTTCGGATAAACCTTCAATGGTGGTAATCGCCTTTTCTCCGATTACAGACACTGGCAACTGGCATGAGCGCACCGCTACACCATCCAGATGAATGGTGCAGGCACCGCATTGCGCGATACCACACCCATATTTGGTACCTACCAGATTCAAATGTTCGCGCAGCACCCAAAGAACAGGTGTTTTCGGGTCTACATCAACGGATTGTTTTTTCCCGTTTACGTTCAGGTTAATAACTGCCATAGGATTTGATTTTGATTATAAAGCAATGATTTTTTACGTATAAATGCAACTACTTAAAGCAGGCAATTGACTACGAATTTCAAACATGACATAAACTCTTTGGCCTTTAACCCACAGCATTTTCAACTTTTAGTACTATTCAACTTTTACCGATTGCCATTATCAGGGATACTGCGTACATCTACTCCAATCTTGTTGTTTTTACTATCTTAGGGTCACCAAACTTCAAAAAAACCCTGCTATGCAAAACAGAAGGTCATTTATTAAGAAGTCCGGATTGCTGTTAGCAGCCGGCACGTTACCACTCTCCGCATTCACTATTATTCGCACGCGTCAAGACCAGACTCAAAATATTGTTGTAACCCTGTATGTAGACACAAGCCTTATTAATAACAAGAATACAGACACCTCATGTAACTTTGGTCAGGACGAGGGCATATCGAATGAAGAATTCACCATTGATGCAAACGTGGGTGATACTGTTACCTGGCAAGGCGTTTCCACCAATGCACCTGAAACGGATCGGGTGAATATCAAGTCAATTAATCACGAAGGTGGTAAGAATGTTTTTGGTCAGAACGTACTGATTGGAGACCGTGGTACACCCGAAAAAGTAGTGGGCAAAGTGGTGAACAAAACCGGGGATGAAAAAAAGGATCAATTCAAATACAAGATTTCTTTTACGGTGCTGAACAATGGCAAAAACCGCAATGGAACCTTTCACATTGATCCTGTTATCCGGGTTCATTAATTGGCGGTTACATTTTCTTTCTGGAAATAAGGCTCGTTGATGGAAGTTCTGAAAAGCGCTGGATTAATAACACTATTCATAGTTAGTTGGCTGCACAGCCAAAGTCAATCGCAATCGGTTATTGATAGTCTTGAAACCCGGTATATCAAGGGTATCTATGAACCTCAGCAAAAACTCTTGCTACTGAAAGAGCTGGCCATCAACCATCCCAATGCGGATCGCGCACTCTATTTCAGCGAGCAACTCATTGAAGCTGCACAGGCTGTCGATTCTATCGAATATTTGTTTCAAGGATACCTCGAGCAGGGTAATGCTTATCGCTTAAAGAGTGACTTAACTCAGGCGATGGAAAGCTATTTTGAAGGAGCCCGTATTGTAGACAATGAAAAATACAGACATAGGCTGGGAGCCGTATATGTTGCCATTGCCGATGTTTATGCCATCATGGGGAACTATCCCAACGCGATGAGCTATCATCAGAAGGCTATTCAGATACTGCGGGAAGCAAAAGACTCAGTCAATATTGCTTCCGCTCTGCTCAATGCGGGTGATGCCTTCATCACGCTCAATCAATTAGATACGGCTTTGTTGTATACGCGCGAAGCGGAAGTAATTTTTCAAAAGCTAAATTCTCAAATAGGAGAAGCTTATAGCCTGGGTAACCTAGGCATGATTTACGCGAAGTTGGGCGACAACCTGCAGGCTTCGGAGAACATGAATGAAGCTATTTTACTGCTGGAGGCTCAGCAGGAATACTATCCCATTGCTGTATACCTCAACTATATTGCTGATATCTATTTTGCCCAAGGAGATGAGGTAACAGCCCTGAAGTATGCCAATCGTAGTTTGGAATTATCCAGGCGCCATGGTTTGAAAGAACAGATTAGCGTTGCCTACTTAAAACTCGCGCAGATTTATGAACAGGCCGGTAAGTTGAAAGAATCCTATACTTATTATAAGGATCATATTGCCTACAAAGACAGCGTAAAAGACATTACTGCTGTGCAGCAAATGGCCGACTTGCGCACCAATTTTGAAGTTTCCAAAAAACAGATTGAGGTAAATCTTGCCAACCAACAGAAACGAAATCAACAAATTATTACCATTGGCACTGGCATTGCGCTTTTGCTGATTGGGTTGCTCTCCGTTGGGCTGTACAGGCGTTATAGCTACATCAAAAGTACCAATCTGATCATTGAACAGGAACGCAACCGCTCGGAAGCCCTGCTACTAAACATTCTGCCAAAAGAAACAGCACAGGAATTAAAAGAGCTTGGTAAAGTTCAGGCGAAAAAGTTTGCTTCAGTAACAGTACTGTTTGCCGACTTCAAAGGATTTACACAGTATGCTGAAAACCTGACTCCCGAACAATTAGTAGAAACGGTGGATTATTACTTTTCAAAATTTGATGACATCCTACAGCAACATGGTATTGAAAAGATTAAAACCATTGGCGATGCCTATATGTGCGCGGGTGGGTTGCCCTTTCCGAGTACAGATCATGCCTTAAAGGTGTTGCAAGCCGCTAAAGCTATTGCAGAATTTGTAGCTGCTACAAGGAAGTCGGCTGAAGTAAAACATACATTTGAAGTACGCATTGGCATACATACCGGACCGGTGGTAGCCGGGGTGGTGGGCACACAAAAGTTTGCCTACGACATCTGGGGTGATACCGTAAACATTGCAGCACGTATGGAGTCCGCATCAGAACCTGGAAAAATTAATATTTCCGAAAGCACCTATCAATTAGTTAAAGATGCCATGCCCTGCACTTACCGCGGAGAAATTGATGTAAAAAATAAGGGTTTTCTTAAAATGTATTTTGTGGAATAGACCTCTCGGCTTTAAGTGAGACGATGAAAAAGATCCACATAACGGACATGCCCTTAATCCACGACTAATCAGCCTCCTTTCAAGGCTGCTAAAGTTCCTTCCAGTTGTGAATGATTTCGATTATCGAAAATCAGTGAAATCTGCAAGAAATTATCGTAAATGTGTAAGTGTGGATCCTTCCCTTCCTCTCACTTTGCTGAATTAAACACCAATCCGCTTGAAAATATATATCAAATACATGGTCAGCAATCGCTGTAAAATAGCGGTTCGAGAGGTGCTCAGGAAAATGGGATTGCACTTCGTTGTGGTCGATCTCGGTGAAGTAGAGATTATGGAAGATGTTACCGGAGCAAGCCTGGAACAACTTAAAGGCGCTTTAATGGGTGAAGGGTTTGAGTTAATGGACGATCGGAAAGCCATCCTGATTGAAAAAATAAAAAATGTGATCACCGAGATGATTCACAACTCCGATGAAGAAATCAATATAAATTATTCGGATTTCATTGTTGGAAAACTAGACTACGATTATAACTACCTCTCCACACTATTTTCAGAACTAAAAGGAATCACCATTCAGCAGTTTATCATTGTTCATAAGATTGAACGGGTAAAAGAATTGTTGCGATATGGTGAATTAAATCTAACACAAATTTCCTATAAGCTGCATTACAGCAGCGTTGGCCATTTATCCAATCAATTTAAAAAAGTGACTGGCCTTTCCCCTTCTGCCTTTAAGCAACTAAAGCACAACGGCCGAAGACCCATTGATGAAATCGGCAACTCAGATGATGCGGTTAGATTAAATAATGCTAAAAGTTAAACCATGGTAACAGAACGCGAATCTAGGTATGCAAGAAGTTTGATAGAAGCGAGCTTAGATCCTTTGGTAACTATCAACATAGCGGGGAAGATTACGGACATGAATGAAGCAACCGCTAACATTACCGGTATTTCACGTGAAAAACTTACGGGAACCGATTTCTTCGATTATTTCACAGAACCACAAAAAGCACGTGAAGTGTATCAGGAAGTTTTTGCAAAAGGATCTGTAGCAGATTCTCCCTTAACCCTTCGGCATAAAAATGGAAAACTAACAGACGTATTATTTAACGGGTCTGTATACAAAGATGATGTAGGTAAAGTTATAGGCGTTGTAATTGTTGCCCGGGATGTAACTGCACAAAAATTACTTTCCAAATATTCGCTCAGTTTGATTGAAGCTAGTCTGGACCCTTTGGTGACAATCAATACCGAGGGGAAAATTACAGATATGAATAAGGCTACAGCGGATATCACCGGTATATCACGCGAAAAGCTGACAGGCACTGACTTCTTCGATTATTTTACAGAACCTCAAAAGGCTCGCGAGGTATATCAGGAGGTGTTTGCTAACGGATCGGTGGCCGACAGTCCGCTAACGCTGCGGCATAAAAACGGTAAGTTGACAGATGTGTTGTTCAATGGTTCCGTGTATAAAGATGATCGGGGAAATGTATTGGGTGTAGTAATTGTAGCGCGGGACGTAACAGAACAAAAAAGAATTGCGACCGAACTGACCGAAGCAAAAGTGGCAGCGGAATTGGCAACCGAGATTGCCGAAAAAGCCAAACAAAAAGCCGAAAGCGCCACCCTGATAGCGGAAGATGCAGTAAAAGCCAAGCAACAATTTTTATCGAACATGAGTCACGAGATTCGCACGCCTATGAATGCGATTATCGGATTCACTAAAGTGGTATTAAAAACGGATCTATCTGAAAAACAAAAGGAGTATTTAAATGCGATCAAAATTAGTGGCGATGCCTTGATTGTCCTGATCAACGACATCCTCGATCTGGCAAAAGTGGATGCCGGCAAGATGACCTTTGAGCAAACTCCTTTTAAAATGGCATCGACTCTATCGGCAATGCTTCATTTGTTTGAGCCAAAAATTCAGGAAAAGAATTTAACTTTAATAAAAGAGTACGACAATAATATTCCACAAGTTCTACTGGGGGATCCGGTGCGTTTGCATCAGATCATCCTGAATCTTGTTAGCAATGCCGTGAAATTTACGAGCACCGGAAAAATTACCGTAAAGGTTAAACTACAAAAGGAAGAACAAGGAAAAGTGTTTATTGAATTTTCCGTTTCAGATACAGGTATTGGTATAAGTAAAAATAAAATAGAACATATTTTTGAAAACTTTCAACAGGCAACCAGTGGCACATCAAGAATCTATGGTGGCACAGGTTTGGGATTGGCGATTGTGAAACAGTTAGTAGAAGCACAAAACGGTAGCATCCACGTAAGTAGTAAATTAGGAGAGGGCTCAGTGTTTAGTTTTATCTTGGGTTTTCAAACCACTACCCGGGAAGCTGAATTGGATGCGGGCATAGTAGAACTAAACCCAGCCATCAAGAATATTAAAGTGCTGGTGGTTGAAGACATTCTGCTCAACCAACTATTGATGAGAACCTTGCTGGACGATTTTGGATTTGAGCGAGACATTGCCAGCAATGGTAGAATTGCAATCGAGAAATTAGAAACGAACTCATACGATATTGTTTTGATGGATTTACAAATGCCGATCATGAATGGATTTGAGACCACGGAATATATCCGCAATATCATGAAATCTGATATACCCATTATAGCACTCACCGCAGATGTAACTACGGTGGACCTGGCAAAGTGCAGAGCGGTGGGAATGAATGATTACATTGCAAAGCCGATTGATGATCGATTATTGTATGCCAAGTTGGTTGGCTTGGTTAAGCAGCCGCTCGCAAGTAAAGTGGTGGAAGCTGAAAAAGAAGATGATACAAGTCCCGCACCCAAATGTGTTGACCTAACGTACCTCAACCGACTCACCAAATCAAATCCAGGACTGATGATGGAAATGATTAGCGCTTACCTGAGTCAAACTCCGATTTTAATCCGAGCCCTAAAGAAAGGGGTGCAGGATAATGATTGGGATTTACTGTATGCTTCAGCTCACAAAATAATCCCCTCGTTTGCTATGATGGGTATGGACAATCAGTTTGAAACCCTTGCAAAAGAAATTCAGAAGTTTGCCCTGTTGAGAAAAGATGCTAAAGTGCCCGTGGCCGTGTTACAGGGGGATAGCGATGAACAGGATAAATTAACGGAGTTTGTTTGGCAGCTTGAAGCTGGATGCTTACAAGCGTGCAAAGAATTGGAAGAGAAGTTTAAAGAATTAAAAAATGCAAGCAATGAAAAATGAAAAATTAAAACTCTTCCTGGTGGATGATGATGCACTGTTTCTAAAAGCATTGGAAATAGAATTTCTTCACCAAACCGATTTTACGGTAGAAACCTTTGCAACCGGGGAGCTTTGCCTCGAAAATTTATCACATAAACCAGATGTAATTATTTTAGACTACCACCTTAACGGTATTGAAAAGGATGCGATGAATGGAATTGAAACGCTTGACAAAATAAAGGCTATTAACCCCGATATACCAGTAGTCATGTTATCTGCACAGGATAAAATTGATGTAGCTATTAGCTGCATGCACCACAAAGCTTTTGACTACGTAGTTAAAAGTGAGACCGCATTCCTACGCCTTCAAAAGAATATTACAGCCTATTTTCATTACGAAAGGATCGAAAAAGAGCTTAATTGGTATATGGCGAGAATGTAACCCAACACCCCTCCTCCCAACAGAAATACTTGTAACAAATGATTGAAGAAGTGCAAGGCTTACGAGTCGGGTACTTGCCACATTTGCAGTTGTAAATCTCTTTATAACTGAGGTACAGATTACTACTCATTAGAATTTTTGAAGTCTAATCACACTGTGTGAATCATCACGAATATACTATTCTTCGTGCCTATAAGCCGTGGAAAAATATATACCTGGAACTCTGTTGAACTTAAAAAAATAAAACCAAATTAAAATGAAACTCACCAAATTTCTCTCAATCCTGGCGTTGCTGGCGATTGTGTTTATGTCAGGATGTAATGAAAAAGATGATGACCCGGGAATCCGTCCGGAAGTTGTATCCACAAACCCAATTACCAGTTCTATTGATGCGGTTGTTAATACTAATGTTACAGCAACCTTCAGTATGGCTATGGACCCGGCCTCTATTAACAATACTACTTTTACTTTACAAAAAGCAGGCGCAAGTGTTGCTGGTACAACCAGCTACACGGGTACAACAGCCTCGTTTATACCCACCGCTAATCTTTCACCTAATACTTTATACACCGCTACCATTACAAAAGCGGCTAAGAGTACTACAGGTAAAAATTTAGCAAAAGATTACACATGGACGTTTACTACTGATTCAAAATCAGATTTAATCGCGCCAACAGTAACCTTGGTAGACCCAGCTAACGCAGCAGCTGGCGTTGCACTTACCAAAGTTATCAACGTAACCTTCAGTGAACCGATGGATGCCAGCACAGTTACTGCCTTTACCATGGCCGTTCGTCAGGGCACAACGTCAGTAACCGGAGTTGTAACCTATGCAGGTTCTATCGCCACCTTCACGCCAACGAGTGCGTTGTTGCCTAATAAAGAGTATTCAGTAGTTATCACTACAGCAGCTAAGGATATGGCAGGTAATGCAATTGCCGCAGCTTTTAATTCTTCCTTCACAACAGGTGCCGCACCTGATGTTGTAATTCCTACAGTCACAACAACCGACCCGATCAACAACGCAGTAGGTGTTTCAACGAACAAAGTAATTTCCATTCAGTTCAGTGAGGCCATGACTGCCACAACCATCAACGCTAACACCTTTACAGTAACGCAAGGCGGTAACGCAGTGGCTGGAACGGTTGCTTATACTGGAACTACAGCAACCTTTACTCCTACTACGCCTTTTACTTCGAGCACGGTTTATACGGCTACCATTACTACAGGTGCAAAAGATGTAGCGGGTAATGCCCTGGCTGCAAACCTCGTTTGGAGTTTCACAACGGGTGGCGGCCCAGCGAATAATCTTGCTCCGGTAAATCTGGGTGCAGCCGGCAACTATCTTATACTTGCCAAAACTGCCATCAGCAATATTCCAACCTCCGCTATTACAGGTGACGTTGGAATAAGTCCAGCAGCAACTTCATTTATTACTGGCTTTTCCATCACCAACGCAACAGGTTATGCAACTTCTACCCAGGTAACAGGTAAAATATATGCAGCGGATATGGCTCCTCCAACACCGATTAACTTGACTACTGCGGTAGAAAATATGATTACAGCTTACAACGATGCAGCCGGTCGTCCTACGCCTGATTTCTCAGAACTTGCAACAGGAAACATTGGTGGAAGAACGCTTACTCCTGGACTATACAAATGGACGAATACGGTTACGTTACCATCGGATGTTACAATCTCGGGTGGTTCGGATGATGTATGGATTTTCCAGATTGCTGGTGACCTTACCCAAAGTAATGATGTAAACATTACACTTACGGGCGGAGCACAAGCCAAGAACATCTTCTGGCAGGTTGCTGGAACAGTAACGATAGGAACTAACTCTCATTTCGAAGGAATCATCTTATCGCAGACCGGTATTACACTTCAAACCGGAGCATCGCTACATGGTAGAACGTTGGCACAGACTGCCGTGATCCTGGATAAAAACACGTTGACAAAACCAAATTAATTGAACAAGAAAAAGAAGCAGCTCTTCGGGGTTGCTTCTTTTTTTCACAAATAAACCCTTAAAAATAGATTATATGAATACAAGAAAACTATGGACTACCGGCATCGCTGTCATGCTAATGACAGCGTTTATGGTTGGTTGCAAAGATGAAAATGTGGAGACGGTGGGTGTATGTCCATTAGTAATATCAACCAATCCAGCAAACCTTGCAACTAATGTACCCCTTGATCAAGTTGTAACAGTAACGTTCAATGAACCGATGGATCCGGCTACAATCACCCCGGAAGCGTTAACTGTACTAAGTCCTGGCAATCCCGGTGGCCGCACCCGTGCAACACAAATAACAGGCGACCTGACCTACGATGCTGCTACTTACACCATGCGTTTTGTTCCGAGCGGTAGACTAGCACCCAGTGCTACCTATACGGGAACGGTTGCCACTACAGTGAAAGATTTAATGGGCAATGCCCTGCAAGTTGATTATGTGTGGACGTTTAGTACGAGTGCACTAATCGTCCCTACCGTTGTTTCTACAGACCCGGCTAATAATGCGTTGAATCTAGTTCTCAACAAAACAGTGACTGCCACATTTAGCGTCCCTATGGATCCGTTAACCTTAAATGCAACAACATTTACCTTAAGGCAGGGAAGCAATCCCATTACAGGAACCATTTCATATAATGGATCCACTGCTTCCTTTGTTCCAGGCACTAGTCTTGTGGTAGGTAACATCTATACTGCTACCATTACTTCAGGAGCGAAGACTGTTTCAGGGGTAGCATTAGCAAGTGATTATGTATGGACATTTAATAGCAATGCCGCAGCAGGCCCCGGAGTAGTTAACCTTGGTTCAGCCGATAGCTTCGGTATTCTCGCTGGTGTAGGCGTGAGTAACAATGCCGGTCCTAGTCAAATCAATGATCTGGATGTAGGAATTTATCCAGGCAGTCGTTCGTCCATTACCGGATTTTTTGATGTGGATGGTGGTCCTGGACAAATCAATAACGGAGCATTCTTTGCTGCCGATGATATTGCGCCTCCCGGAACCAATGCTATGTTGAATCAAGCACAACTTGATCTGGTTGCTGCCTATGATCAGGCTGCCGGTGCTACTACTCCGGCCCCGCAGGTAGCTCCTGCCGATTTAGGCGGACAAACACTTGCCCCTGGCATCTGGACTTCAGCCTCTACATTATTATTACAGAATGGCAACCTTACGCTTGATGCGCAAGGAGATGCAAACGCTGTCTGGATATTCCAGGTAGGATCTTCTTTCACCTCGGTTGGCTCAGGTCCGTTCCCCTCTGCATCCGGTGGTAATGTTATTTTGGCCGGTGGTGCGCAAGCTAAAAATGTCTACTGGCAAGTAGGTAGCTCCGCCATCATTGGTGACTTTACCTCTTTCAAAGGAAATGTGCTAGCCTTTTCATCCATTACGATGAACACAGGTGCTGTTGCCGAGGGAAGGATGCTGGCCAGAAATGGTTCCGTAGTGATGACGAGTAATAACATTATCAACAAGCCTTAGACTAATTATGAAAACTAAAAATAATTTTAAACAAAGATCGCGCACTGCGAGGTCTTCTTATACGCTGATCTTTAAGAGCCTGTTGTTTTGTGCTTTGATCGTGACCGGAATGCAAGCTCCGGTGCAGGCACAGGAAAAGTCTGTTCGATACGCCTATCCGAGCTGGTGGTTTGGGGTAGCTGGCGGTGCCAACTTTAATTTCTATGAAGGCACTACACAACAATTGACCGATGGATTAATGGTACCCGCAGCTTTCCGCAAAGGCAGTGGCGTTGGACTATTTGCAGCTCCGTTGATTGAATATCACCGGCCTGATACACGATTGGGATTTATGTTGCAAGCTGGCTATGATGGTCGCAGTGGTAAGTTCAAACAAGTGCTTACGCCTTGTGATTGCCCGGCCGATTTATCCACCAGTCTGCGTTACATTACTATTGAACCCAGCCTTCGGTTTGCACCTTTCAAATCAAGTTTCTATTTGTTCGGTGGCCCACGGTTTGCTTTTAATACGGCAAGTTCATTTACTTATCAGTTAGGGATAAATCCTGCCTATCCCGATCAGGCGCCTACACCGGAAGTGAAGGATGATTTCAGCAGAACGTACAAGTCACTCATCTCGATGCAAATCGGAGCCGGGTATGATTTTGATCTTTCATCTGATGATAAGCAATGGAAAACTGTTCTCTCTCCATTTATTTCTTTTCAACCTTATTTCGGACAAGATCCACGAGCCATTGAAACCTGGACGTTGACGACCGTGCGCGTAGGTGCGGCACTTAAGTTTGGCCGTGGTGAAAAGATTACTGCCCCTGCAAAAGCAGCCGAAGTAGTTCCGGATGCAGAGGCTCAGTTTTCCATCAACTCGCCTGAAAACATTCCTGTAGAACGCAGCATGCGGGAAACATTCCCCATTCGCAATTACGTATTCTTTGATTTAGGATCTACCGAAATTTCAGATCGCTATGTGTTGCTCACCAAAGATCAGGTGAAAGACTTTAAAGAAGACAGACTGGAAACCTTTACGCCTAAGAAATTATCAGGCCGTTCTGCAAGACAGTTGACTGTATATTATAATGTATTGAACATTCTTGGCGAACGTATGCAAACTAATCCTTCGGCCGTTGTCCGGTTGGAGGGCTCATCGAGAGAAGGCGAAAAAGATGCATTGGCCATGGCCGAATCAGTAAAGAAATATTTGGTGGATGTATTTGCCATTGCTCCTTCACGTCTTACTACGGAAGGGCGGGTTAAGCCAAGAATTGCATCGGAACAAGCCGGGGGCACACAAGAATTAAAACTATTACGCGAAGATGATCACCGAGTATCTATCTTGAGCGCGTCACCTGCTATCCTGGCGCAGTATCAAACCGGAGATAATACATTTTTAGCACCGGTAGATATCAACGTAGTAGAAACAGCACCGATTGAAAGTTACGTTACGTTCAATGCACCAGGAGCCATAGATGCGTACTCATCATGGGCGTTGGAAATCAAAGACGAGACCGGCAAAGTGCAAAACTTTGGACCGTATACTCAGGAGGTAGCCAGAATCCCTGGCAAATCAATATTGGGTACGCGTCCTAAGGGTGACTACAAAGTAACGATGGTCGGTAAAACCAAGAGCGGCACAACCGTAAGAAAAGAAGCAGACATGCATATGGTGTTATGGACTCCATCGAAAGATGAAATGGGCCAACGGTTTAGCGTTATCTATGAATTCAACGATGCAGCCTCTATCGCCAGCTACGAAAAGTATCTGACCGAAGTGGTGACACCGAAGATTCCAACGGGTGCAACGGTTCTTATCAGTGGGTATACAGATATCATCGGTGATGAAACCTATAACCTGAAATTGTCAATGGACCGTGCCAACGATGTGAAGAAAATTCTGGAAAACAGCTTGGCGAAAGCAGGCCGAACAGATGTTAAACTTCAGGTTTACGGATTTGGCGAAGATGAAAAAACGGCCCGTTACGATAACAATTACCCAGAAGAACGTTTTCATAATCGTGGTGTGGTAATCGATATCATACCGAAGAAATAAGTTTTCAGAATCAATAAAAATCTTTTTAATCCAAGTCGTCCGACCATTTAAGGTCGTGATGACTTGGATTTTTCTTTTCTAGTCGTTGCTTTTCCAATGTCCTCATCCGTGGAAGTTCTCTTCCAACGATGCCGCAGCCATACCTTTTACTTCTCCTCATTCAAAACGGCATATCGTACTACAGGAACTTTACGGGATACTTTAGGCTGTGTTGTTAAAACATTCAACATAAGTATTCAAATGCTTATAGGATGACATAACAATGAAGATGTGCGCTTTGTATAACTCTTTGTAAAATTTGTGTAATGCTAATGCTTTCGGGTCTTAGGAATTTTACATCGTACTAAAGATATGCTTTCGGGGATGTCTTTAAACAAATAATATTTTATTAAAACATCCACATGAAAAAAATAAATCCTATAACAGCAGTTGTGTTCTTGTTCCTTTCCACCCTGTTAAGTTCTTGTGCAGCTGTAAGTGGAATATTTAACGCAGGCATGAGTTTCGGAATATTTATTGTGGTTTTAATTATTGTGGCCATCGCGGTGTTCGTCATGCGGAGTAACAGAAATAGATAATCACTTAAAAATCGTAACGTATGAAAGCAGCAGTCGTCTCTGTTACTGTAATAGCCGTGAAAAGGTCGCCATTAGCCGGAATGTTTCGCTAATGTTTTACTTTCTGTCTTCATCCATTTATCCCACCAGGTAAAATACAATCCAAAATTGTGGGTAAATTCTTTATGGTGTAAGTCATGATGAGTGGCACCAATCAGATGATTTGTCAAAGCCATTCTATTAAAAATCTCCACACCGCTGTGGTTAATCACGGCTGAAAGTGTTAGAAATACCAACACCATCAATAGCATAGCAACATGAAACGGAACCAGGCACAGGAACAATGGAAAAAACAAAAACTGCAGTACAGCCTCCCACGGATGAAATGAAAAGGAAGTAAAAACAGTGGGTTGAATACTAGCGTGGTGAACTTTAAGCACCCTTTTGAAAATGAAAGGAATATGCATGACCCTATGCATCCAGTAATAGTAAGTTTCATACGACACTAAAAACAGAAAAGGACTCACAATAAAATACCATAGCGGCTGCTCCAAAACATCCAGGTAAACTTTCGTGTGCCCGAGCAAATAGGCTTGATAGACGAAGGCACTCATCAACGCAAATACGATGGATGATATCAGTGACCAGCCTATCTCTTTTTTGATTTGACTGCAGCGCGCGAGATCGGCTATCCGAGATATCTTCAACTTCAACCAATGTTGAAGAATCCATTGATATCCCCACGCTACCAAAAGATAACGGGTGAAAATGATCACCGATAACAGAACAATAATTAACATAAGGATTTGAATAAGTCTCCGTTGTCAAATATGCAGCCAGTTTACTATTGTCAGAGGTAGGAGCTTGTGGCGTTCTATTGCAGTGTTGCATGAGATTATTTTACCCAATAAGAATTGTTCAGTAGTGATTCCTGCTCAAAAAAGAACGGAGCATGGTTATGCGTTTGGCATAAAGATCAAAATGAACTTGGGATAAGGACTAAATCTGATATGTGCGGATTGTATAAGTCTTTGTCAAAAGAATGTAATGCTTATTCTTTTCGGTGTTATGAATTTTACAACGTACTAATTAAAACACTTGCGAGGATTCTAAGCCATCTTACAATTACAGTTTAACGAATGGGTTTACAAACCCACTATTCGATTAATGAAGAAGAAATGGCTGAAATGAACGGCACACCCAAATCGAATAGAAAAAATAAAACAATAAAAAAGTAAATTAATAAAATAAACAAATACAATATGGCTAACACAAAATCAAAATCAGGCAACGGCTCCAACAGAAGCGGTAAAAGTAAAAGCAATGCGAACGGAAGTCAGAAGGAAACTTCTGGCAACGGAATGCAACCATCACAACTCATGCAATTATTTGAAGAAGAGTTGAAAGATATTTATTGGGCAGAGAAAGCGCTAACCAAAGCAATTCCTAAAATGGTGAAAAATGCAACATCAGCAGAACTGATTGAAGCATTGGAAAATCACCTGACAGAAACGGAAGGACAAATCAAACGGGTAGAACAGGTTTTTGAAATCATTGGTGAAAAAGCCACCGCCAAAAAATGTGAGGCCATGGAAGGCCTACTTAAAGAAGCCGAAGCAATCATGGAAGAATGTGAAGAAGGCGCTATGTGTGATGCAGGCATTATTGCAGCAAGCCAAAAAGTAGAGCATTATGAAATTGCTTCTTACGGAACACTGCGCCAGTTTGCGCAAACACTGGGTCTGGACGATGTAGCGGAATTATTGCAAACAACACTTGATGAAGAGAAAGCAGCTGATCAAAAACTAACTGAAGTTGCGATTACTGCAGTTAATCTTGAGGCCCATGAAGGCGAAGAAGGTGAGGAAGAAGGAGAAGAGGAAGAAGAAACAGAATTAGAGACAAGATCAAAAAGATAATTTTGTGTTTTATGTAAAAGCCTGTTCCGAAAAATTGGAACAGGCTTTTATATAATTAATGTATTTAATCAGAAATCCACCCGCATAAACACATTCGGTGTAAATGCCAGGCCCTGCTGTTTCACGGCAGTTACTTGTTGGGCAGAATTTATCCGGTAATACTGACTGAGAACATTTTCACGATTTAATACATTCCAGAGTGAAACACCGGCATGACTCCTAACGGTGTTGCCATAATAAAAATGCCAGCGTGCCGAAAGATCGACCCGAAAATAATTATTCAGTCGTGCGCTGTTGGGAGCTTCATAGTTAATCTCACCTGCTACAATCTCCTTGCCCGCAACCGGAATGGTAACAGGACGACCTGAATGCCAGTTGGCTCCGGCCGAGATTTCCACCTGATTGAAACGATAACTTACACCGCCATTAAGGCTGTGCCGGATATCCAGGTTGTTGGGGAAAGATGCGGGCACCAGATCCGGAAACTGATAGTTACTTTCTGCAAGCGAATAACCCAGCCACACATCGGCCTTCGTTGTCTTTTGATTGATGAGTAAATCGAACCCTTTGATATCATAGTTGCCACTAGCCCGCACGTCCTGAAACTGATTCTGAAAACCCTGGCTGGAAGTAATAATACCCTCAACTTTTTTGTAAAATAAATCCGCACTTAAAAGCAATCCACTCCGTGTAAAATTAACTCCCGCAGAAACCTGTTTACTTTTCAACACCGGCACATCTTCGCCATTTGCCATCAGCCACCGTCTTTTTTCTACACCCAGAAAATCATTCTGTAAGTCAATCACCTGCACACTGGTTTGCGTTTTTATTTCACCCAACACCTCCGCAGAAAAATAGGTACCCAGTTTTTGATTAAATACCAGGCGTGGTTCAAGAAAGAAATTGTTGAGTTTCGTATAATAGTTTGTCCGCATTCCCACCCTGAGGTTGGTGCGCTCTTCGTTGGCGGAATAGTTACCTTCCACAAACAAAGCGTGAGTGCGGTTCACCTCCTTGATCAATCGACTGAACTCCGGATTGTTTACCGCATCCGAATTGGTGATGCCACTCTCAAAAAACTGATAGCCAGTTTGTAGGTAGAGATTATCATTCAGTTGAATAAGGGCGGCAAGCCGCACACCCAGATCTAATACTTCGTTATCCTGTGATAGCTGCTGGTTGATGGGAATATTTTGATTGATGGCATTGAGTGAATAACTGGAAACGTAGCTCTCAATATTTGTTTTTACTCGCTCGCTCCACAATCGTGAATAGGTGACGCTACTTCCAAGACTATTTTGTTTCAGGCTGCTATTCTTTTGTTCTGTATTATTTACTCCTGGCTGAGAGATTTCTTCAAATTTCAACTGGTTGGCTATGTTAAAAAAAGTAACCCTTATCTTATCTTTTGATGTGAGGTCGTACAAAAATTTAAAACTCGTATCGAAAAAGTAAAAATCCTGGTTACGTGTGAGTGAATCATTAGCATCCGAAACCTCCGTATTTCTAAAGGCCCGATTAAAATATTGTTGGTAGGTGGGTGTTTGCCACGAAGAAGGTAGCGACCTTCTTGCTGCCACTTGCATGGACATCTTTTTAGAGATGGGAACATTAAGATATCCATCTGCATAAAGGAGATTTATTCCACCACTACCTGAAAGTTTATTACTTACCCGATCCTGTGCCTGAATGACAATGGTACCAGAGGTACCATCACCATAGTACGCACTGGTGCCATTTTTAATAAGGCTAACCTTGGACATGATGTGTGGATTGAGTCCTGAAATCAAGCCAAAGAAATGCCCGGTCTGATATACTTTGATACCATCCAACAATACCAGGTTCTGATCGTTGGTGCCACTTCGGATATTAATATCGGCAGCCGCTTCGGCAACACTTTTTACACTGGGCAGATATTGAAGTGTTTGCAGGGCATCGGGTTGAGGAAGCCCGGGAAGGATACCGAGAATTTCAGGTCGCAGCGTGACAGAACCATCTACTTTTTCTTCAATCCCGGTAGCGATTACATCATTGACAGTTACCTCCTCCAGGGTTGTATAACTTACCTTCATCAACAAGGGCGCACAGTCGTTCATAAAATCGCTGGCAGAAAGTGTCAGTGATTCATACCCAAGTGACCTGATCAAAATAGCAACCTCCTGTCGTGGCAACTTAAAATAACCGGCCTCATTGGTTACGGCAAAATCATTTCCACTCTGTACAGTCGCGCCTACAATAGGTTCTCCGGTATCAGAAGACCTTAAGGTAGCACAAAGAATTTCTGATGATTTTTTATCCGGCTTACTGATGATGATATAGCGACTGTTAAGTTGCTGAAAGGTAAAACCTGTTTGTTGTTCAAGCGATGTTAGTGTGCTTTCGAGAGAAGATTTTTTTGAAGGTGAAGTCACGGAAACATCCGCTACCAGCTCATCGGCAAAAGTAAAAAACACATTAAATTTTTTCTCGATGGCCTGCAGTACAGCGCGAAGTGGTTGTGCCGTAGTTTGCTGAGCTTGTGCAGAAAGAGCAAGTATTGAAAACCCGATGATGAATACAGCTATCCGGTTAGTCACCATGCAGCACCAGGATTTCTTTACCATTTACCTGATACGTTAAACCAAAAGGAATGGTAACAGACTTTAAGGCCGTGGTTAAATCCTTATTTGGGAAACGACCTGTATATAGTTGTGTGATGTCAATATCTTTTGTTTTAACAATTACCGCGTACTGCCGCTCGAGTTCACTGAGCACCTCCTGATAGGGTACACTTTCAAATTCGCTCTCCTTATTCAACCAGGTTGGTGTGTCGGCAATTTCCAACACCGCCTGTGTTGCCTGCTCGCGAACTTCACGATAGGCATGTTTTGCTGTAAGCTGTACGGGTGTTGAAGTTGCTGCTACCTGCACCTTGCCCTCATAACAAATCACTTCATAAAATTGATTTCTGTCTTTTACATTAAACTGCGTACCCAGCACAGTTACGGTGCCTTTAGCAGTCACAACCTGAAACTTCTCTCCTCTTTGAACTGAAAAGAATGCCTCACCTTGCAGCTTCACCGTGCGCTCATCTTGCCAGTTATCTTTTGAGAAAGCGATGCTCGATTTTGCATTCAGTGTCACCACCGATTGATCAGGCAAAACAACCTCGCGTGTTTCACCAATGCCGGTTTCATATACCATTTCGGAAGTCCCGAAGAGGGCATCAGCAAAATAGAAGAGCACACTCGCACCAATAATTAGCGCGGCAGCAACGCGAACAATGGCAGGCCAGTGCAAGGAAACCACCTTGGCCTCCTTTTGTCTGCGCAACTTTATTTTCTCAAAAGAAGCTTCGGCATCAAACTGCGAAGGAGTAAAACGCTTCAGCGCACTATCCATTCGTTGCAGGTTGCGATACGCATCTGTTTGTTCAAACAAGGTTCTTTCTTCCTTGCTTAAGGTATCAGCCAGCCACTTTTCTATGTACTCCTGGTTCGTCATAAACCTTTTGTCTGTCTATAAAACAGTTTGGCGATAAAAACTCCTACCGGTCATGTTGAAATATTTCCAATTTTTTGTTGCAGGCTTTCTACGGCCTTGTAAATCCGCTTCTCCACAGCTTTTTGAGAAATTCCCAGCAATTCAGCAATCTCACGATGTTTCTTTCCTTCCACCCGATTCAATAAAAAAGCTACGCGTTGCTCTTCGGTAAGTTCTTCAATGGCTTTTTGCAAGCGATTCATATATTCATTCTCCTCTAATATATAGTGTGGCGATTCATTGGTTTGCGATACCTGGTCCTCCTTTTGATAGTTCAATATCGTTTTCTTCTTCGCCAACTCGTTGAGCATCTGATTATTTGCCACCGTAAAAAGAAATGATCTGGCTTTCCCGGGGCTTACTTTTTTACAATTGTCCCACAGACGGGTAAAAGCCTCCTGCATCAAATCTTCCGGGTGATTCTCTGCTCCATATTTATAATATAGAAAATTGAATAAGTCGCGGGAGTTCTCTTTAAAAATCCTCTTAAATACGCTTTCCTCACAAATATGTTGATCGGCCGCTTGCATGAAATTATGATGCGATAATACAATTAAAAATCTAATAGGATTCATTCATCACACCTAACACCGGGCGTTTAAACAAAAAAATAGAATAATTTTTAGGTTAGGGTAGGAGTTTTTCCAGGTCACCTGTTTTATTACCAGAAGGACAGAACAACGACTAAAAAGAGATGCGAAACGTTATAAAATTTATTCTGCTGGTGATGATGGCTATCGCGCTCCTCACCGCATGTCAGGAAGAAAAGATAGAAATAAAACTTCCACCCGCGGGCACCACAATTACCAGTGCTAGTCCAGCGACTGGTCTTATTTCGAGCGTTTCCAGAAAAGATGGGTCGAGTGACAACATTCTCGACAAATCAAGCTGTATCACCCTGGTATTTCCCGTAACTATTACAACCAATGGCCAAACCATCACCGTAAATTCACAAGATGACCTAGATGAAATTGAAGACCTCTTTGATGATTCCGGTGATGATGATGTCGAATTCGTCTTTCCCATAAAAGTAATTCTTGCCGACCATACCGAAATCACTATCAACAATGAAGATGATTTTGAAGACTTGCTTGATGATTGTGATGAGGATGATGACATCGAATGTATAGACTTTAAGTACCCGATTGAATTTACTACCTACGATGCCAATAATCAGGTGGCCGGCAGCGTAACCATCAATAATGATGAGGAGCTTTTCAACTTTATTAAACAACTCAAAAAAGAAGAGTTGGTAGGTCTCAAATTCCCCGTTACGCTCATTCAATCCAATGGCAGCGAGTTATCGGTAAACAATTTTGATGAACTGGAGGACGCTCTTGAAGATGCCGAAGATGATTGCGATGAGGATGATGACAACGATTATAATGATGATGATGTGGATGACTCCAACTTTGTAACCTTGCTGATAAGCGGCTCGTGGCAGGTTGATTCATTCATGGATGATGGCTCAAATCGCACCAGTGAACTAACAGGCTATGTGTTCACATTCAACTCAGATAAATCGGTAGAAGCTGTTAAATCAACAACTACCATCCCCGGAGTATGGGAGACCGAGGGTGACAGTGGAGAACTGGAGCTCTTACTTTCCATGAGTGGCAATGATCCTTTTGACGATATCAGTGAAGACTGGACCGTAGAGGAATTTACAACAACCACGATCCGTCTCGAAAAGGGTGATGATGACGACATCCGAACACTTGTATTCAAAAAAATATAGAAAAATTAAAAATAAACTAAATACAATTAAACAATTATGAAGACTACATTTTTTGCGTTGATGATGATGGCCCTGACGATGTTGATGAGTTGTAATGACAACGGGCCAGCTATGGAAGGTTTGAATTTAACGATGAAGGCAACCACCAATACTTCAAAAATCAGTAAATCCGGAAGGGCTCAAGGCGGTGGTTATACATTCGAAACTGCTTTGCTGGGAGTGCGGGAATTTGAATTTGAAACCGAAGACGATGACGATAACGGTGACGATGATGACGAAGAAGTTGAATTCAAGGGCTCCTTTGTTGTAGACCTGATTGCCGGGACGAGCAACCCCGAATTCGTAAATGGTAACCTCAAGCCTGGTTTCTACGAAGAGTTTGAAATTGAATTGGGCAGAACACTCGTCAATAATAATTCTATGTTTTTTGTCTTCAAATACAAGCCCGCAACAGGAGACAGTGTGCGAGTAGAATTTTCTTCAAAAGAGACACTCGAATTTGAATTTGAAGATGATAATGGATTCGAAGTTAAGGAAGGTACCCTTAAAAACTTCCTGGTGCTTATCAACCTCGATACGCTGTTTAGTGGAGTGGATTTAAGTAACGCAACGGTGAGTGATGATGGGGTCATCCGGATTAATGATACCACAAACAACAGCCTGGCCAGCATCGTTAAAAACAATCTGGAAAAATCATGCGAAGGTGGCGATGATGATGATGACGATGACGACATCGATGATGATGATAACGATTAAATAGCAATCAGCATTTTAATACCTGGGTTATGTACAAGAAAGACCGTGTGACATTGATGAGTGGAAAAGATGGTGAGATCCTGGAATGTCTGCCAACGATCCCTAAAACATTCAGGATCCGGATTCTAGATACCCATGAAATCGTCTGTTTTGATGAAACCAAACTGACGCTCAAACGAAAACATATTTTAAACGTGATGTTGAGGAGATGAGAATGAAAAAGCCCCGGTAAATCGGGGCTTTTTTTTAGCAGAGAACCCAAAACGATTGACCGTTGCCGGTATCCGTGTCAATGCTTGTTAACGAATTAGTACGGTTGATAATCTTGGGCCGTTGCTTTTAATGCGGGTTGAATTTCTGCAGGAAGAATCGGCACGCCCTTGTTACCCCAGGAGTTACGGATGTAATTCAATACATCAGATACTTGCTCATTATTTAAATCGAACCCTGTCATTTCGCCATTATAATCGATTCCATGTATCTTCATGGGGCCACGCACACCTTGAAGAACAATTTTGATAAGCCTGTCCTTATCGTTGAGGTAATCTGTTTTGGCAAGGGGTGGAAAAATACCTTCCAGACCTTCACCTTCGGCCATGTGACACGACATGCACTGAGCTTCATAAATTGACTTCCCGCGTTCCATACTTGCTTTCAAATCAAACGACTGATAGAAAGAAGAAAGAACCAGCACTGATAAAGACAAAATGAAAATTAAGTTTATCTTTTTCATAGTTAGTTAAAGCTATTGAAAATATAGGCGTCTGACAGCTGTTTAGTAAAGTCCGCAGCCGTCTTGACGCCTATAAATTCTTTTATCACATTTTTATAATACTAAGTCTTATCGTTTTTATCGTTCAATTCGTTTATGAACGGTTGGTTATAAAAACGTTTGCCCGTGTTTTTATACAAAGCATTGGCCACGGCTCCAAAAACTGGCGGGAAGGGTGGCTCACCCAAACCGGTAGGATCAATTTCACTTTCTACAAAATGAACGTCAATCTTTTGAGGTGCTTCCCGGTTTCGAATCAGTCTATAGCGATTAAAATTGTTTTGCCCCGAAACACCTTCTTTATGGACTAATCCTCCATAGAACGCATTTCCGATCCCATCCACTACCGCGCCTTGCACCATGTTAATAGCTGCATCGGGATTAATGACCACACCACAATCAACAGCACTAAACACCCGCTCTACATAAGGTTGACCATTCTTGTTTACAATGTCCACCACATGAGCAGCGTAAGAATTATGACAGAAGTATGCGGCCACGCCACGGCTGTATTTTTTATTCTCCGGATTATTCCAGCCCGATTTTTCTTTCAACAACTTCAAAACGCTTGCATATCGGCCAGCATCGTAATCATTTCGCTCACCAACAGGTTTTTCCTGGGCTCGTTTTAAAAGTTCGAGCCTGAAATCGATGGGATCCTTACCAATCAGCTCAGCCAATTCATCCAGAAAAGATTGCTCAGCCGCTGCGTTAAAATTCGATCGCGGTGCACGGAAAGCTCCGATCGTTATGTTGGATGGAATTGTCCAACCTTCGGCCAGGTAGTTATCAACTGCGCCAGCCGGAAAGCGGTTTGCATGAACGGGATGCTCGGGTATTCCACCACCCTTTACATGAAATGCAATCAGATTTTTATTGGCATCCAATGCTGCGCGATAAGTTGCCGTATACATCGGGCGATAGATGCCATAGGTCATATCATCCTCGCGACTGTATACAAGTTTTACAGGTGCTTTTACCTTTCTGGAGATAAGAGCTGCTTCCACCATATAATGTCCGTATGCCCGGAGGCCAAAACCTCCACCCATGCGAGTCATTTGTATTTCAATTTTATCAGCTGACAGATTTAAAATTTTCGATAGCGTAGGTTCAATCCATCCCGGTGCCTGATGCGGTCCTACCAACAAGGCCTTTTCATCAGTAACATGCGCGATAAAATTCATTGGCTCCATACAGTTGTGCGCCAAAAAAGGAGCTGTGTAAGTACGCTCTAAAATCTGTGCAGCGTTCGCGAATGCTGTTTCAGGGTCGCCATCTTTTCGCAATTGTTGTGCGGGCTTCTTTGCGAATTCGGCCATTTTTTCCAACTGCGTAGTGGTACTTTCAAGCCCTGCCGGAACGATCACTTCTCTCGCTCCACCTCTGCCGGCCATTTTTTCCTTCGTATCACTGATCGGCTCCCATGTTACTTTTAGCTTTTTACGAGCACTCATCACTTCCCACGTGGTATTGCCTACTACTACCAATAAGTCGTTGAATGTGCGTGTATCAAAACCACCTTGTTCAAAATCATCTTCATATAATTTGATTGGAAATACATCCTTAATACCGGGCATCTTCAAGGTTTCTGATGCATCAAAAGATTTAAGTTTCTTACCAAAAGCCGGTGGATGTTCAATCATGGCAATCAGCATTCCTTCATGGAATTGATCTAATGCAAAAAGTGGTTTACCGGTTACAATGTTCACACCTTCTACATTCTTGCTTGAGTTTCCAACAACGTTGAAACTTTTTACAGCCTTTAACTGTACTCCTTTCGGTATGGGATTGGCAGCAGCCTTCGATGCAAAGTCACCATACGTGCCTTTCTTACCGCTTTTTTCATGATAGAGCATTCCGGCTTTTGTGGTCACTTCTTCTACGGGCACGTTCCAGGTTTGTGCCGCGGCATCTCTCAACATTTGACGAGCAGCCGCGCCTGCTTCACGAAGTGGTTTCCAATACATCCGGATGGAATTGCTTCCGCCTGTAAATTGTGGCCCTAGTTTTACATTGTCGTGTGGTCCCATTTCGACTACCACCTTTTTCCAATCCACATCCAATTCTTCCGCGACAATCATGGGGAGTGAGGTCATCACATTTTGCCCAAACTCTGGATTAGGATTGAGAATCTTAATAATATTATCAGCGGTTATTTTGATATAACCGGTGATCTCATTCCATTCTTCAGCGAGATTGGTTGGGTTGATGTTACCGCCAGGCATGTATTTCGTCAATCCGCTAAAACTAATCATCAGGCCTCCGCTGGCCAGCATCGATGATTTTAAAAATGATCGTCTGCTTTGTGATGTTTTAATTTTTTCCATTTTTAATTCTTTAAAATTATGGTAGTGCTATCTGATTAGTTTTATTTCTGTCCAGCCGCTGTTTTAATGGCCTCTCGTATACGCAGATAAGTACCACACCGGCAAATGTTGCCTGACATCGCATTTTCAATTTGTGCATCGGTAGGATTTGAATTAGTTTTTAACAAAGCTGCTGCCGTCATAATCTGTCCGGTCTGGCAATAACCGCACTGTGCGACATCATGCTCCAGCCAGGCTTGTTGCACCGGATGATCTCCATTTTCAGACAAGCCTTCAATGGTAGTGATAGATTTGTTTCCAATCACCGATACCGGTAGCTGACAAGAACGAACCGCCACGCCATCCAAATGAATAGTGCAGGCCCCGCATTGAGCGATACCACAACCATACTTTGTACCCACCAGATTCAGATGTTCACGTAGCACCCAAAGCACCGGGGTTTTGGGATCAACATCTATCGTTTGCTTTTTTCCGTTTACGTTCAGGTTAATGACTGCCATAGTATTGATTTTGATTGTAAAGCAATGATTTTGCTATTAAATGTACTTACTAAATTCGAGTAATTGGTTACGAAATTCAAACATCATCAGCCCTTATTCGACATGTCCTTTATCCTATTCGAGATGTTCACCCACTACCTTAACACATACTGTTTCTACAATTGCCAACAAATTTCAATGCAGCTGACAACGGCAGGGAAACTATTCAACTCAATTCAGATTCTTCTTCAGAAAATTCATCACTTTATTTCTTACCTCATCGGTATCGAACATCACTCCAAAATGAGGCGCGTCTTTCACGATGACAAGTTCATTCTGAACTCCCACCACGTTCAACCATGCACTCAATAATTGTGATTGCTTCGGAGCCACCAGGTCGTCTTTTTCGCCATGAATAATCAGGAAGGGCGGATCATTTTTATCTACATACGTTACCGGACTCGCTGCCTTTGCCAAATCGGGTCGCGACAATGGAGTTGCGCCAATCAGGAGTGCTTCTGGCGACTTTTCGTCATTCGCTCCGGGAAATAAAATCAGTTCTGCCGGACCATAAAAATCCACCACCGCTTTGAAGCTAAATGATTTGTTTGTGTTGGGCATAAAGAAACTTTGAACATTATTATTCCTGGATAACCCAACCAACGAAGCCAAATGGCCGCCAGCGGAAAAGCCCATCAGCGCAAAGCGATTTTTATCGAGACCATATTTATCGGCATTGTCATATAAGAATGAAATGGCGCGATTGCAATCCTGTATCTGTGCCGGAAAGATGGATTGTGTGGCAAATCGATAATCAATCGAGGCTAACGCAAAGCCACTGCTCACAATTTCCGCTACGGTCTTTTTCATATAACCAATGTCGGCATATTTATCATTGACAAGCCATCCGCCACCATGAATGAAAATGATCAATGGAATTTTGCCCTTGGCGTTTGCCGGCAAATAAATGTCGAGCAAATGTTTTGGCAGGTCATCGTTGTTATAGGGAATATTGCCGTGTAAAATAGTTTCCTTAGGGAATGCTTCAATAACGGGATTGGATTGAGCCAACCCCTGAATTGACGCTACCAGGAGAAACACTGAAAAGAAGAATTGAACAATATGTTTTTTCATAATTTTTATTAGTAAGTAAATTTTCTGACCCCGTTGAATTGTTACTTAAATTATTATTGAATCCGCAACTTAGAAATTTACTTTTGATATTGTTCGTCACTAACCTTTTCCATCCAATCCACCACTTTCCCATTCAACTCCTCTTGCGTAGCGATATGCGTCATGGCCATGGTTGGCGAGGCGCCATGCCAATGTTTTTCCTCCGGGGCAATCCACACAATATCACCGGGCCTGATTTCTTCGATAGCACCACCCTCTCGTTGCACTAATCCTATTCCCGACAATACAATTAACGTTTGACCAAGCGGATGTGTGTGCCAGGCTGTTCTTGCACCCGGTTCGAATGTTACTTCTGCTGCACCCGCGCGTCTGTGTCCGTTGGGTTGAAACAAATAATTAATACGAACTGATCCCGTAAACCAATCTTCCGGGCCTTTGATGGATGGCTGGGAACCCAATTTAATAATTTCCATTTGTGTTAGTTTTCTGATGTATACTGCTCATCTGTAACGGGCTCCATCCACGTGACAAACCCGTTTTCTGTCTTTGGCAAAATATACATTTGCGTAAGACTGGTATATTCAGTGGCGCCATGCCAGTGCCTTGTATTTGCAGGAACCTTGATGACTTCACCCTTTTTCATAATTTGCCTGGGCTGTCCTTCCAGTTGATGATATCCCTCACCATCGAGTACAATTAGAATTTGCCCGCTTGGATGTACGTGCCAGTTTGACCTTGCACTTTTTTCGAAATACACATTTCCCACCAGTGTGTTGTAGATAGAATCATTTGCTACCAAGCCAAAGTTGTAGGCGTTGCCTGTGAAATTTGTTGCGGGACCCAGTTCACCCCTTGGAAAAATTGCTTCTTTCGAAGAATCAGATTCTGATTGCTGGCTTTGATTGTTGCTGCGATCACAGCCAATGAGTGTGACCATCAATAACAAGACAGCAATCGGATTAATAAGGTTGCGTTTCATCGTTGAGTTTTTAAGTTAATCATTTGCTGAGCAGTTCAAACGTGACTGTTACATTACCCGAACCTAGTGCCCGTGAGAGGCCATTCGGGTCTTCAATTTTCCCTAGCCTGGTGTAGCTATAGGTGGTGTTGAATGTCTTATAAAACAAAACCAGTGTATTGGAACCCCAAAGCATTAAATCTCCTGCGTTAATGTTGCGGGGGTTAGAGGCATTAGCCGGTAGATTACTGGACAAATCAAAAAACTTCTCATTGCTGTTGAGATCCCGCATCCTAATGGTTAGCGGTAGCATTTTTTTGAATTCGTTTGCTGCAGCGTTTGATTCAAGTATTCCTGTAAAACGGTTGCTGCCAATGATTATCGCAATTGTATCCTTCATAAGTTCTGATGGTTGAAAAGTAGAATCGGAAACATGGTTGTCAGGCAATGAAGCGTCTTCAGCTGTGCAATTGCCCCAAACTATCATAGACAGAATAAAAATAATGATCCCTGCAGAAAACTTCATGACGTTGTGCATTTGATTCCCGAAAGGTGATTATCCGAGTTGCTCGGCAAAAGGCATCTTGCGAATTCTCTTTCCTGTTGCAGTGAAAATTGCATTGGCGAGAGCCGGAGCGATAGGCGGAAGCGCTGGTTCTCACAATCCCGGAGCGCCACTACTGCCACCGCTTCAATGGGCACCTTGGGATCCACGCGATGCTGATAGAATAAATCAATCATATATGTTTTGTAATGAACTACGAAAATCAAACAGGACTAACTTAATCTTTCATTTCTGAATTTGAGCGGACTAGTGTTGACATGCTTCTTAAAGAAGTTATTAAAGTGCGTTACTTCCTTAAAGCCCAACGCAAAGGCAACCTCCGATACATTCCACGCACTATGGCGCAGCAGGATTTTCGATTCCTGTAAAATACGATCACCAATAATCTGCGAAGTGGTTTTGTTTGTCACCTCCTTTACCGAACGATTCAAATGATTTACATGCACATTCAACTGGCTTGCAAAGTCAGAGGCGGTGCGTAAGCTTATTTTGGGATGATTATCTTCAATCGGAAACTGCCGCTCGAGCAACTCCAGAAACATGGCCGCAATGCGCTGAGAAGCATTAATCTGCTGCTTCTCTGAAAGCGTGTTGGGCTCGAGTTTTAGTCCGAAGTGAATCAACTCAAACACAAGATTCTTAATCACGTCATACTTGTATTTATACTCCGCGCGAAATTCCTTTTCCATTTTCTCGAAAATTTCGTGCACATGATTAACCTGTTCGTCTGTTAATTCAAACACATGATTGCCCCCCGGCTGGAATACTTCATACTGACTGATATTTCCAAACTGACTAAAAAAGTGCTGGTTGAAAATACAGTACACCACATCTGTGTTTTCGAGATGATCCCATTTGTATGGAATGAGAGGATTTGAAAAAGACAATGCCTGCTTTTTGATTTCAATTACCTGATCGGCATAATACACCTGGCTATTCCCCTTCAGCAACATGACTTTGTAAAAATCTCTTCTTCGATAAGGAATGGATTCCGGCTTGCTTTCATCAGAATACTGTAAATGGAAAATATTGAAATGGCCAATATCATTCCTGATGTTTTCAGGAAGCCAATCGAACTTTCTTCTATAGAACTCTTCCAATGTTTCGATCTTGTCCATCTCTACACACTATAAAATTTTAACTACTCATTTTATCTTCATGCCCGGCACAATAGGAACACTCTCCACCAACCCCAATGACTTCACCATCTCTTTCGTACCATTTTTGTATTTGATGAAATGCGGTGTTTGGATATGGGCTTTATAAGCATCTATGTCCGCATAAATTTCTAAAATGGTAATGTGTGTAGGCTTGTCCTTTTCTGAAACAGCATATAATGTCAATACTCCTTTCTCCACACGCACCGAAGTTTCAATTTCCTCTTTCAAGAAAGCTTTATAGCTCTCCAGGTGAGTTGAATCAATGACCAGTTTAGCCAGCCTGACCATCTGGCCCTGTTCCTGTGCCGTGGCAAATTGAAACGAGAGGAGCATAAGGATTGAAGCAATAGTCAGCTTTTGTGGTTTCATGATGATTTGTCGGTTGGATTAAATTTACATATTTGGCATCACTCTTTCCTTACATAATTTCTATCGAACGTATAAATCAAACTCACATTCCAGTCAAAGTCTTTGGCGGGTATCTCAGATTCAATTGCCTTGTTCACAATACTGGAAATGGTTAATGGAAAATCATTTATACCAAAGGTGGTAGTTGCATTCATATAAAATCCGTCATCGGCATCCACTTTCAGATAAAACACCTGTGGATTAAAACTGAAGTATGTTTTTCCGACCACTTTGATTTTAGTGAAGTTCCCTTGCAACGATAAGAAATTAGTATCCTGTGGCCCATGTTTTTGAAAAGCAAAGCCCCGTAAATAATATAATCCAACACTTAAATTGTTTTTAATATAATAGGTAGGGATAATTTCCGCGGCCAGAAATCGCCTGGTAATGGAAAGGTTCTCTTCAACTCCATTGATGGTCACTGGTCGGGTAATAAAATTTAACCCGGGAAGATGACCACCCACCGTCAATTGAAACTTTGGTTTTATAATTGCCTTGTATCGATAAATAAAAATAAGTGACCACGGTCTACCTTCCAGGGCATACCGAAACTGTGGCTCAAAGCTCATGCGTTTGTTGCCCATGCGCATATCCAGAAAAGCGGCAGGATCGCCCAGTGTAAAGGCCGGCACAATCGAGAATCCGTTATTCGTTACACTCACATCGGCATGGAAAAAGAAAGTACTGTCTTTTGCCTGGCCAAAAGCATCAGAATTCGCAAGAAGTAAAACAAGGATGGCGGCTGCCCCTGCAAAAGAGTGCCTGTTTGGGGATAAGTGCATAGGTTTATTCTGGTTGAATAATTTACAAATTAAACTACCCGGCAGCGTATGAGAAGAACTAAAATCAATGCAATACTTACGAAAATCAAATAATGAAGAAGCGGTCAATCAACACCTTCAGACCAAGACCTACCGGCAATTAATATAAAGATAATGAGCCGAAAAAAATACGATCAGGGGCCACCCAAGCAACACCCAATGTACCTTTCATAAAACTTTTACCAATTTCTCATGAGCTTGACCATCGGAAATCAATACGTTTCATGAAATTTACCATTCCTAAAACTGCGTGTTATGAAATATCCCAAAATGCTTTTAATGGTAACGATGTGTTTAGCCACTGCTATCCATGCAAACGTTCGGGCTTTCTCCCCGGCAGATCTTAAAAAAGATCTGGAAGGCCGGTGGGATCTGGTGATTCAAAAAGAGGGTGAGTCCCTCCCTTCCTGGCTGGAGATTGAACATTCAGGAACTCAAACACTGGTAGGAAGATTTGTTTATGCTTTTGGAAGCGCCCGCCCAATAGCAGTAATCAATGTGGCGAATGGAAAATTTAATTTTTCGATCCCGCCCCAATGGGAACCCGGCACGCGGAATATGGATTTTGAAGGTGAGTTGGTGGATGGGAAACTCAAAGGAACCATGGTGTATACTGATGGAAAATCATATACCTGGACTGCGGGGCGAGCCCCCTTGCTAAAGAGAAAAGGTGAGCCGGTGTGGGGCGAGCCGATCAAACTCTTTACGGGTGTGGATCTCAAAGGCTGGCGTGCCATGGGTAATAATCAATGGATTGTAGAGCATGGAGTTTTACGCAGTCCCAAGTCGGGTGCGAATCTGGTAAGTGAGCAAACTTTCACTGATTTTAAACTTCATGTAGAATTCCGTTATGAGAAAGGCAGCAACAGTGGTGTTTATCTGCGGGGTCGATACGAAGTGCAAATCGCAGACGACAAAGGAAAAGAACCCGGAAAAGGTTATCTCGGTGCCATTTATGGTTTTTTAACGCCCAGTGAAATGGCAGCCAAAGAAGCAGGTGAATGGCAAACGTTTGATATCACGTTAATCGGGCGGATGGTAACCATTGTTGCCAATGGAATAACAATTATCAGCAACCAGGAAATTCCCGGCATCACGGGCGGAGCCATTGACAGTAAAGAGGGCGAACCCGGTCCTGTTCTTTTTCAAGGCGACCATGGCCCGGTAGATTTCAGAAATATTGTGATCACTCCTATAAAAGAGTAAATATTAAAAAATCAATGTCCCCTATTCAACGTGCACATGTGTGTGAATAGGAGAATTTCTACAACGCGACAGGCACAAAAAAACCTCTGCAGTCTGACCGCAGAGGTTTTTAATTAGCGAGGTGTCGCATTACATATTGGGTTTAGTGAAACGAAGTTTTTGTACTTGCTGATGCTGCTGACTCTGGAAGCCAAACGCGCTACGCACGTAGGTCTTTACGTTATTGGCCGTATCCACCAGGTTGACCGGAGCAAGGTAATAAACAGTGTTGCGTTTAATCCGTGCTTCTTCCAGCCTGATCTCGGCCTCGGTCACCGCCTTGTTGAGACCGAACAGATCAGCGCGCATTTGCTCCAGGTTTGCCAGAGTAAGTTCGGGTTCATTCGGACTGTACTTCGGTTCTGAGGCTGCCGTCTTTACGAGCTTGTCAAAGTACTCGGCTATGGTTGTGTAACTCTGTGCATACGAAGGCCGTGTGTCTGGCTGTTCTTCGGCTGGCTTTGTTACATCCACTGCCGGTGGCTTTGAAATTCGGGCACCCCATATTCTGCGCTTACTGTTGAGGGCATCGGCCAGCAACAACGTGTTGGCTCCGGATGCTTTGAGCATGCCATAGACGCCTGAGCTGAGCGTGCGTATTTTCCGAAACCCGAGTTCGCGGTTGTTGGTTGCCTTGTCGTACCCCGACTGAGCTTCCTTCACTTCTTCCCAGGATTGTTGAGCGATGTTCATTAAGGTGGCCATCGCATTCACCTGAAGGTTTTGTTGTCCGGGGTTATAGGTTCCTCCTAACCCGGTGCAGATGCCCGTGAGCTTCCCAAAGGCTTGCATGTTTTTTACGTGAGACATAACAGTTAATGTTTATGTTATATGCCTACACACGTAGCAGCCACCAGCATGTTTTATTTTTTTCAATTATTTTATAAACTATATATTTTATCAATGATGAAACCTGAAAGGCACTGGCACGTTTGCAGGCATTTTTTTTAGAAAAAAATCTCATTTTAAGAAATTATATTTTTATTAAAACCGTACCGGTGCTCTCTTGTAATGTGTACGGTGCATTTCGAAAAGTGTACGGTGCATTTTGTAAACTGCCAGTGCTTACCTGTAATGTGTACGGTGGACTTCAAGAAGTGTAGGGTGCAATTTGAAAACTGCCAGTGCCTACCTGTAATGGGTACGGTGCATTTCGAAAACTGCCAGTGCTCACCTGTAATGGGTACGGTGGACTGCAAAAAGTGTACGGTACAATTTGAAAACTGCCAGTGCTCACCTGTAATACGTACGGTGCATTTCGAAAACTGCCAGTGCACTTCAGTAATGTGTACGGTGGAAGTCTGTTCTATAAACTGTGTCAGTTGAAAACTTTCCGTGCCAATATGTAATGGGTAAGGTTCCACCCGTAATGTGTTGATGGGGCACTGTGCCTGGTTGAATGGATTTTTAGAATTATTGATGCACGTTTGTTAGCAGTTACCTCTGCCGTCTGACCGCAGAGGTTTTTAATTTAGTTGCGGTGATGTTCATATTCTACTCCATGTTTCTATCCATGAAAGGTAATGTGGGTTAAATCCTGAGACGGTTCACCCTTCAGGCTCGATTTTATCGTGATTTTCCCCGAAGGAGTTTTCAATTTCCTTTTATCAGCAAAACCCTGATTTATTTAAATCCGCTTTTCTCTGGTTTTTGGCAGCTGTGCTAGTAGGATTTTTACATCAAATTCTAACACTATGAAATTCTACATGCACAAATTTTCTCTGCAAGACAGAAAGACTGGAAATTCCCTGGTGATGAAGTTTTTTGCGCTTCTATTAATCATTTGCGGATCATATCTACCACTTGCAGCCCAAACCAGTTGGACAGGAACAACAAGTACTGATTGGTCAACGGCCACCAACTGGACTAATGGAGTGCCTGCTGACAGTATAGATGCTATCATTGGCGATGATCATTTTACCGGACCCTATCACCCCAATCTTTCGGCTCCTTCTTTTTGCAGATCGCTTATTTTGGGAAGTGGCTCCAAAAGTTCATCGCTTACCATAGATAGAACGCTTGTCGTTTCCCAGGATATCGTGATCGGTAACGTGGGTACGTTAACTCATTTTTTTGCGGTTATTTTTATTCAGGGAAGCTGGTATAATAAGGGAAGCTACAACGCTAGTGGTATGCATGCTTTTGTCACCTTTAATGGAACCGGGCAAAGCATCCATGGAACTTCCAGGTTCAGAAACCTGACTATTAACAAGGGCAGCACTACCACGCTGAATGGAGATATCAGTGTAATTAGAACTTTATCGGTGAAAGGAAAATTTAATCGCGGAGTTAACCTGGTGACTCTGTCGGGTGGTATTATTTAGTCTTATACACAGTAACCGTTTTATGGTGTGGTGTGTATAAGACTAATAATAGTGAAAGCTATATTTCGCTTACAAAGCGTGATGCAAAAAACATAGGCCATCGATACCCATGCGGTAAATTATCCTATGACCCGTTTGTCCTTTGCTACAAAGCTGGCAAATCCCAGTAAGGCACCCGTTACCATGATGTTTCGGAACACATTCACCATTTCCAATTCCATTTCCCGAGCCAGATCGGGTGTCATCATTTCGGCACTTATTTCATGGCCCAGGGCACGAGGTAAATGAACCAGCAAAGCCATTAAGATAACATATAGCGCCATGAGCGAATAGGCTAACTTATCGTACTTGCCTATTATGGCACTGATGATAAACAAGACCATGCACACCATCGTAAAATAATTCCAAAACAAGGGAAAAGGTATATAGTCAGGTACAAAGCCAGCCCCTACTTCCGGCTTGCCCAGGTGTAACCCTACATACATTAAAAATGAAAGCGGAAACAAGTAGCGTCCAACGTTTAAAATCTTATCCATGAGCTTACATTTCAAAGGGTGCCACTTCACGAACTTCGGTAAACCCAGCTGGGTTATGCAGAATCGGACACGACTTTGCCCAACCCGTTACCTCTTCAAGGTTGTTGGCTTTACAAATAAGATAGCCAGTCACCATGTGATTTTCTTTAATGGCCGGTGAGTTAACCGCACCTTGATTGCTGATCATCACACCTTCCCAGTTAATGGGTTTTGTCGAAATTAAATTGCCTTGTCTGGCGATGTTACCAATCCAGGCTTGCCAGGCGGCCATGCCGTGTTTCATTTTCTCAGGGTCAAGTTGATACTGACCGGTTCCGGATTCATTCCAGAACAATAACAAATACTCTTTCATAATTTTGAGGTTTACTGTTTACTGCATCAAAATTGTGAAAGCTACGGCATGCCCTTCTTGACAAATGTCAAGAGTTTAAAGTTTTGATTTTAACCGTGTCATGGTTTCGGCACTGATACCCAGGTAAGAGGCAATTAATTTGCTGGAAAGCCTGGACATAATCTTTGGCTTATGTTCCATCAGCCACTTTACTCGCTCCAGGGCATCCATGGAAGTTAATGTATTGACCCGGTACACGGTATTGTTGTAGGAGACCTCGAGGATCTGTTTGTAGATCGCTGCAAACTGCGGAACCTGCTGCGATAGCAGTTGAAAATTATCATAGTGGATTCTCAGGAGTTTGCACGGCTCAACACTTTTAATGAATTCGGTAGAAGGACTTTGATTTTGAAAACCAAAAATATCAGTGACCCATTGCTCTTCTGCATAAAACTCGCGCGTAGATTCATGCCCACTTTTATCAATTACAAAAACCTGTAGGCAGCCCTCGACAATAAAGTAAACATAACGGCAGATGTCCCCTGATTTTAGTAAGTATGCTCCCCGAGGCACCATCAGGGGCTCGAAGTGAGGCAGTACAACTTCTACGTTATCCGGCAATTTGCCCAATCGGTTGGTGATATGGTTTTTGAGAACTTCGATCATAATCCAAAATGTTGCCTTGCTTGCTAACAAGCGAAGGTAAAAACAGTTTATTATTTTGACCGCGCTTTATAAAAGTCTTGCCGGATAAAAGGTTTCCCCCGAAGTGCCTGAACAAATGTTGCTATAACCAATACAGCATAAAGAACGGACACCAACACGATGCCACGTGTATTTTTAAGAATGTAAAAACCAACTAGTGGTAGAATCTGCAAGGCATGCATACCAAAAAAATGGGCAATGCGAAGATCACCATGACGCATGCTCCAATTGGTTACCGGAATGCCGAAACTTCCATCTGTACCGCCCACCGTATGTGACATACGCGCACCCATGGCCATGCCTTCCAGCGAGAAGATCACAAAAATGATCAGCCCCATACGAATGCCCCAAAGGTAGCCAGCTGGTAAATCGGGGAATTGGTTGGTAAAAAATGAAATTCCCACTATGGCTGTAGCTACTGAAATACCTATAGCAGCGAGAGCCATCACGCTCCACATCATTGAGTAAAACGGAGTACTAATGTTAAAATGAGAAGTTAAGCCTCGCGCGGCCTGTAGTACGATATAGACATTTTCCAGCGTAAAGAGTGCAATCAGAATCCACGAATACCAGCCTATTGTTGTTGGTTTGCCAAGGTAATAAGCATACCAGGCCATTGACCATACAAATATCGTAGTGGATAGAAAAAATTTAAAAGGCTTGTACCATGCACTAGTGCCCAGCACCTGCGTTGAATTGAAACGAACCAATACCAAACAAAGTAAAGCAAAGGTGAAACAGATTAAACCGAAATAATAAAGCGACTCATTTCGGTATTTTACTTCAGAAAGAAAATTCATGAACAGCATCTGTTCCTATTGACGTTGGCTCGCAAGATTCTTTTTGATTTTCATCATCACCACATCCGGAGTGATGCGTGGTAAATTAGCAATAAACCAATTATTAAAACCCACGATCTTCTTTCCCTTTCCCTTCAACAATAATGCTACGCCTTTGTTTGCAACCACCAGAGGGCTTACAGGTTGATTTGCCTTGTACGCATTAGTCTTCCACATGGCGTCTGTATTAAAGGCTGTATCTACGGGGCCTGGACAAAGGGTAGTGACCACGACACCCGTTCCTTCCAATTCGGCTGCGAGTGTTTCAGAAAAAGAAAGTACGAAGGCTTTGGTAGCTGAATACACCGTGTAATAAGGAAAAGGCAGGAAGGAAAGTAAAGAAGCGACATTCATGATTTTGCCTCTCTTTCTGATGAGCATGTCTTGTAAAAATAACTTGGTGAGGCATACAACGGAAGATACATTGAGCGCAATCATCTTCATTTCCATTTCAAGATCGGTGTCGCTAAAATTTCCATAGGCACCCCGTCCGGCATTATTGACCAACATGGTTACTTCTAATTTCCGTTGTTTAAGTTCATCATACAGATCAACTGCCTGAGAAACTTGCGATAAGTCCTTTTGGATGGGGTATACCATGATGTGGTGCTTTTTTTCTAACTCTGCTTTCAAGGCTTCGAGTTTTTCAATTCGCCTCGCGACCAGTACAAGATCATACCCCTTTTCAGCCAGTAACCTGGCCATTTCGAAACCAATCCCAGAGGATGCTCCGGTTATTAAAATCAAATCTTTCATGCATAGTATGAATTTAATGTAGAATATTTTTTTATTGATTATTAATAATCATGAAACAAAGGTGTGCTGTGGCCACCCCTCCGTTCGTTAACATTTGTTTAGATTTTGATCAGATCAATTTTTTTAATCTGCTCAGGTGCACGGGACTAATACCCAAATAGGAGGCAATCATGTGCTGGGGCACGCGGTTGTGTATGTAGGGGAAGACACGACTGATGTTTTCGTATCGTTGGGCAGGTGTAAAAACGTATTGATTTTTCAGACGATTGTCAAAATAGATGAAATAATATTCAGCTATAAGCCGGCCCATACGATCACCCTGTTGCAGATGGGCGTAACCCCATTCAATCGCACTTCTGGGCATTACGATTACTTCAGTTTCTTCAATCGCCTCAATGCTATTCAAGGCTGGTGTCTTTAGCATAAAGCTGGAATAATCGGCCACAAATTGGTTCTCCAGCGAAAAATGAATGGTGTGCTCAACCCCGGCTTGATCCACGATGGTGCTGCGTGTAATTCCCTTACAAATGAAAAAAATTTCATTGCTGATTTGCTCTTGCTTGCTCAAAAATTCTTTGGGCTTTACAGTTTTTGAGTAACAATCTTTCAGCAAGCCTTCCATTTCCTGCTGCGAGATCGTAATCATCTGCCGGATTGCGTGTTGAATTTGTTGCATTATAGGTAGCACGTGCCTCAGGGTAAACACGTTGCCATTTACAAATGTTTATTTCAATTGGGTAATTCTTTTGCGGCTAACTACTTTTTTGCAGCACTTAGAATCCTGACCGATACCCGGGAGGGAATGTGAATCAAATGTTTAACTGGATTAGTCTATATATATAGTCTCGACAGGAATCCCTGTCTGACTGCGTCACGCAGGCAGGGAACCTGTATTAAAAGTTTAGCTAGTATAATCTATAAATGTAGTCTCGACAGGAATCCCTGCCTGACTGCGTCACGCAGGCAGGGAACCTGTATCAAAAGTTTAGAAGGATTAGTCTAACGATGTAGTCTCGCCCAGAATCCCTGCCTGACTGCGTCACGCGGGCAGGGAACTGGGATCACTTTCAGTAGTCTCGACAGGAATCCCTGCCTGACTGCGTCACGCAGGCAGGGAACCTGTATCAAAAGTTTAGAAGGATTAGTCTAACGATGTAGTCTCGCCCAGAATCCCTGCCTGACTGCGTCACGCGGGCA